>Ga0209208_10000208_pt1 | contig 69811 bp, 41 predicted proteins | sample S1TSphfallax_3_FD_187694 | JGI IMG/M metagenome (GOLD analysis project Ga0209208, IMG submission 187694) | Host-associated microbial communities from peat moss isolated from Minnesota, USA - S1T2_Fd - Sphagnum fallax MG (SPAdes) (version 2) | ecosystem: Host-associated > Plants > Peat moss >... | reverse complement strand
TAAGGCTAGATTAGTAGCCAAAGGATATGCCCAGACACATGGCATTGATTATGAGGAGACATTTGCTCCTGTTGCAAAGATGGCAACAGTGAGAGCTGTGATTGTAGTGGCTGCATCAAGAGGTTGGTTGTTACATCAAATGGATGTAAAGAATGCCTTCTTGCATGGCGAGTTGCAAGAAGAGGTGTATTTGGACCAGCCACCTGGATATGAGGATATGAGTCACCCAAATTATGTGTGCAGGCTATGTAAAGCCTTGTATGGACTGAAACAGGCACCGAGAGCATGGCATGACAAAATTGCAGAGTATCTTGTCACCATTGGCTTTCGTATGTCAAATGCAGATCACTCACTCTATGTGCGTAAAAGTGATGAGGGTATTGTGGTCATCACTATCTATGTGGATGATTTGATTGTTGAGGGTGACAATGAGAAGGAAGTTGAGCATGTAAAACGTCTCCTTAAGCAAAAGTTTGAAATGAAGGATTTGGGTGAGCTCAAATTCTTCCTAGGCATTGAGGTCATCAAAACGCCTGAAGGTATATGGTTGTTATAGCGACAATATGCATTGGACATGTGTCCAAATATGGTATGGTTGGTTGTAAACCCATTTCTGTACCATTGAATCAGAATGGCAAGCTAAGTGCAGATGCAGGTGAGGTTTTAGAGGATGCCACTATGTACATGAAGATAGTGGGCAGTCTTATCTACATGACGATCACCAAGCCGGACTTAAACTACACAGTTGGGTTGGAGAGCCAGTTTATGCAGGTTCCTAGGAAGCCACATTTGGATGGTCTGAGGCACACACTACGCTATGTGAGTGCCATAGCAGATTATGGTCTCTTTTATGAAGCTAGCACAGAGTTGCAGGTGCATGGATACATAGATGCTGATTAGGCTAGTAGCATCTCAGACAAGAGATCTACTAACAGTTTTATGTTCTCTTTTAGGAGTGCTGCTGTTACTTAGAGTAGCAAGAAGCAGCCGACAGTTACCTTGTTGAGCACAGAGGCAGAGTACAGGGGTGCTACGATGGCAACATGTGAGGTAGCTTGGCTCCGTAAGCTACTTGGAGATTTGGGGCTGCATGTGGACAGACAGGTTGTCATATATTGTGATAACCTTAGCAGTATTCAGCTGGCTAGGAACCCAGTGTTTCATGCACGGACAAAACACATTGAGGTTCATTAGCACTTCATCAGGGAGAAGGTCTTGGCAGGTGAGATTGATCTTATTTATGTCAGCACAAAGGATCAGGTTGTTGACACCTTCACCAAGGTCTTAGGAGTTGAGAAGCATCGTCGATTTCGCAACATGCTTGGAGTGATGGAGTTGGAGTTGAGCTTGAGGGGGAGTGTTGAGATGTCAAGCTCAACTAGAGCTGACACTCATGATGTGCCTCAGTGACCATTCTACATCGATTGGCGCGCTTAGTGACCGTTCTATGTTCACATCGACTGACACGCGCGCGACGAATCTTTGCCACTATATTTTTGGAGGACTTGTTGTTGTCTAGGTAGTGTGTGTTTGCAAGAACTCAAGCTCTCTCCCCCCCTATCTTTTCAGGAACTTGTAGTGGTTGTTATGGATTTGATGTATAATTTTAGAAGAATGCAAATTTTCATTTTCATTTCAATTTATGCATAGACTAATCACCAAATCTTGAAGTCGTTGGATTAGGCCCCTTCTAAAGGATTCTTTCATTCTTTGCTTTTGCAAACCAATTCCACATCTCACATTGTTGGGGTCACAAGCTTTTATGGACTTGTAAACATGGAATGAATCAATGATTAATGTACAACCCAATATAATTCATTATCATTCATTGATCATTATAAACAAGGATTCTTCAATTTGATCCTCATAGTTCTTATTAAATAGCTCTTCATTGAAGTATTGAATTTCTTTGACATAACATAACTTTCCCCCAATGTATAATGTTATCAAGACGATTGCATTCACAATTTCCATTCCAAGATATCTAATAACATCCCGCAATAAATGTTTGCATGAGAAAATTCATTTGCAATACATTTTTAAATCAAAAAACTATTCCATCCTTTCCATCTCCCACCTTTGTTTCCTAAGATGGATATTCAATAGGTCTATTATATTTAGATCTTTAAAAGTATGTGGGTATTTTTCTTAAAGTCAAATGTGTAACATGTTCTTTATTAAGCAAGAGGTTTTCATTCTAATAAAGTTTGGTTAGTGATTTTCATTTTTTTTTTCATGCTTTATCCACCCATTTAAAAGTAACAATTTAAAGTTTTTTTGGTTGCTATGTGCAACAAAATTATATTTATGACATCCTAATTGGTACTCCTTAACATCAAGACACCTCATTATAAGAAATGTTTTTGCAATAATAAGTGATTCTTTTTTAATGAAAGGGCAACACACACCCAACATGAACCCACAACCCTATGAACATTGAGAAAGTAACCTAATTCAATGATCATACACAACCCACTACCATCTATTGGCATTTATCCAAATGCATTCTAGTGAGACATCATTCCATGAGACTCATGAATATGACTTGCACAAGCCCAAATTTGAGATTTTTTAATAATGTACCCAATCCTTTGTGGCATTTGAAGTTTTAAGAGCACAATGTAATCCATTAAATTTCACCATCAAACATGAATAAAACATCAATATGCAAGTTCTAGTTCAAAACATTAGTGGGTTTTGTTATGTTTTTTGATGTATTCTATGATCTTCTACATGAAATATGTTACTTGGTGTAAGTTACTTATTTATGTGGTCCATTTACCTTTCATTTAATAGTTGTTGGGTTCTTGCCCCTTACCATCCATCTAAGTACCACATATCTAATGGTTAGGGCCTTGAGCATCAAAGTTCATGTACACTTACTAATATACCCACAACTACACATTGTTCAAACCATCCTTGATTACTAACATCATCCATTAGTAGAAACACCCCCCTTTTGCAACTATGTTTTCAACTATTGTTCAACTATAAACCAAGTTGAAAACTACACATATAATAATAACTTATTTTTTGCAATTGGGAAATATTTTTTGCAATTGCTAACCAGTAATGTCGAAAAGTACAAGTTGAGAGTGAAATTACAGTCGAAAGTGTATGCCATGTGTCAACACCACAACAATAGCCAATACTTACCAATTTAATTGAAAATTGTTCTACCAATATTGTTGAGGGATATTGTCAATTGCATTCAGCTAATGGATGAACTTCATTTGCTAACTAAGCATGACATTAACCAAAAATGTAATCACAATTACAACCAAGTTGCAACTTGTGAGCTGAACATTTCAACTTGTTGCAACTATGTAAATTGAACATTTGGCCAGTGATTTGGTGACATGTGGCACATTCATAAAATGTGGGTTCAATGCATAATTAAATGACATGTGGCACATCCACATCAATAGTTCATATTTCAGAATTTCCTTTAATTTCCTTTGATCAAATTTTATTATTTATGTGCACAAAAAATATTTCCATCATACATAACCATTCATTTTATACAAAGACAATTTACACATTATTTAATCTATTAATGAAGGTAGATCATTTGTTTTGTTTTATTCTATCATGTTGAAATTTCCTAAACTAAATTACTTCATATAATGCTATTGATATCTTTGAAAACCTAAGAATGAATAGGGGTGCATTGACTTGGGTTGAAATGTTTTGGAACTACAATACAAAGGTTATTGATTATTGGACCATTTTCTTAATAAACATTAATAAAATCATAAATAGAATTTTTACTCAAATCTAAATGTGTACTTGGTGTTGTTGGAAAATAATTGCTAGATTTAATGAAATTTATTTCATAATTTTCATATTTAAGGTGTGGAAGATATTGATTTTGAATGAATTTTGTTGTTGAAAATTGAAACAAATTACAACAAATTGGGTTTAAAATGGAAAATGAGTTGAGTGTGTTCAAATTTGGGGCCAACAACACATGTTACCTTATTTATCCATGAAGGAAGGTAGTTTGTTTTGTTTTGTCATAATGATATCACCCAAACCATGGTGTTTTAGGTTATGCTATGGAACTTGTCATCAAAAAGTTTTCAATGAATAAGGGTGCAACAACTTGGTTTAGAATGTTTGGAGGTACAATGTGGAATCTATTGATTATTGAACCATTTTTTCATTGAATTTTTTGAAAAACCAAGATTGAAAACCATATTGGAACTTGGGGGTGTTCTTGGTATTGTTGGAAAGCCTTCACACCAAGTTCAATTTAATAACGTTGATTTTGTAGTTTTGACACCTAAAATGTGAACAATATTATTGAATTTTTGGTGGGTACATATTATTGTTGGAAATTCAAACAAATTGCAAAAAGGGGTTTGGAAGGAAAATTCAATTGAATGCATTCAAACTTGGGCCAATGACATAGGGTACATTAGTGTTTAATGAGTTTTTATCATAATTTTAAGCAAATACTAGATATCATATGTATAAAAATGAATAAACATTATAGTTGCACAATATTATTAATTATGTATCATTACTTGATATGTTGTAATGATCTACATAAAAATAATAAATTACATGTGTATTGAACATAAACATTAGCACTAACATATATATTTTTTAATTTAAACTTTATTTTGAAATTAAAGTTTAATATTTATATGCACAAAAAAAAACCTTTTATTTATACAAATAAAATTTACATGTAATTTAATGTTATCATAATTTTAATTGAATATTACAATATTACGTGTATAAAATTAAAGTTGCATATTAGTTGTTTAACCTAGTTAAAAGAGATAATTGCAAACAAGACTGTATTTTGTCCATCCTTTAGTACATTTTATCATCTGAAATAGTTGAACATTAGTCAATGTCTTGATTGTGTGCCAACTAAAGAACCTTAGATGCCAAGAATATTTCAAAAATGACCCCTTGGTTGAAACATGCTTCACATTGTTTACCAACATAGTTGGAAGTTCAACTTGGAGACATTGTTGATGCTGGAAATATTCGACAAATGACCACATAGTTGAAAAACAGTTTCAACTATATATCAATATAGTAAACAAATCAACTTAATTGGTAATTGCCATAATTCTAGTTCAAAATTAAAAATATCCAGTTGAAACATAGTTACAAATGTCATGTAGTTGAAAACTTTTGATTAAAAAAGGGGGGTTTTCTACTAGTGGTCCTACACAAAATGACAATATTCTTCCAAGACCAACTTATTACCAGACCAAAGGCTTCAAATACTTTCACTCCAACATCTTGTTGATCCATGCTCTTCCATCTTACCTTGCCTCAACAAACCAACACCCCCTTTAGATATGCCATCATACATCTTAACCTCCAAAATCATTCATTGCATCAATATTTTGTTGCACACATAGCTATGAGACAAAATCATGTCTATATATCATAGTTTGATTTTCTTACAAGGATTGGTGTGAGCTAAACTACTTCTTCTAAAATTAGCGAACTATTTTCTTTACTTTTTTTCCCTTTATATACACACATTAATGATTACAACCAACCCTTCAACTATAATGTTTAGTCATTATACTAACTACCTTCTACCATGTAGTCGATTTCTTGGTTCAACTTGTTTATCAAAAGCTTTGAACAAGCCAGTTTGCTATTATTAACTAATTTATTATGTTATATATTTCAATTTGCACATGTCAATTAGCTAGTCCTTTGAGGCTTGGCTTGTCTTATCAGCTTGATCTATGTTTTTTCAATTTAACTTTCGACTAATTTTGTTTTGGTTCAAGGTAAACCTTTCACTTAGCCCTTAAATTTACAAGTAGTATAATATTATTTGTTAGGTAAATATTTTCAATACGTACATTTTTTGTAAACTTATTAATATTTATGAAATCATGAAATGCCACGGGTTCATGTTCATGTGTAATTTTTTTTTCAATTTTGTGATGTTCTTTAAATGGCAATTGTCTATAAATATATTTAGTCAAATTTAACAATATTCAAAATATGAAAATAATTTTTTTTAATACCCTTTGATATCGGAGGTAATTGTGGCAATTTTTGGTGAATGTTTAAGGAAAAAGATTTGGTTTTTTAAGAAAATTTGAAGGAAATTCATGACAAAAAAATCAAAAACACTTTTGCAAAATGGAAAACAAATTCCATAATAAAAATCATTGATTCATTAATGAGATTTCAATCAAAGGAAAAAAAATGAAATGTTATGTATTGTGGTATAATAAAACTTTTTTTTTTTTTTGACAAAATTGGAAAGTTTAAGTTTATTGTGTTTGGCATGAAATTGTTTAGGAAATTCAAATTTTAACATACATTTTCTTTTTCAAAAGTTATTCAAATGCTACATTTGAAAACATGAATTTAACTTATTGAATAATTTATTTTAAAACTTTATTATAAGTGATAAATATTAAATATAAAAGGTTTTAAATAACTTAAAATAACATGTCATGAATAAATTTACAAATGTTTTTTTGTTTAAATTGACCCACAATCCTTGTGAATTCAATGTGAATTAAACAATGCATTCATTAAACCTTTAATAATGTCATTTTCATTATGTAAAATGTGTCCAATTTTTGAAGAATTGCAAATTTTTATTTTCCCCAATATGATTAGGTACAAAGTTTTTAATTTATTTTTATGATGTTACTAAAATGGCAATCATCCATAAAAAGATTTAGCCACAATTGTTATAAACAAGTTGTGGAGTTGGAAACTTGTTTAAATCCTTCAATATTATGGCTATCTATTATAATCTATAGTAAAAAACTGATGATATATATATTTTTTAATTTCAAAAAAAAATTCTTTCAAAAAATTCTTTTGTTGATGTTTTTGCCCCTTTAAATTGACAAAAATTAACTGCAAGAAAAATATTAACTAAACAATCAATATAGTTATTTAATCTCAATACCATATTTGTTTAGCAACATGAATCACACACTAAATAAAAATGACTAATTACATAACTTTGAGAAAACACCACAATTTTTTTTAATGATGTAAGAATATATTTTACCTTCATTTCCTTTGTAAAAGTAGAAGTAACATAATCTAGTGAAAATTTAACATTAATTAGTTGGATTAAACCCCCCTCCCCCACCAACCAACATGTTTTTAATGGTTTCAAAATTTTCTAACTTGGCCATTTTTGTTCTGAAAAAAATGGAAATAATTATGCAAATTCAAGGAAAAATGTAAAGAACAAAAAAATTGCCAAAAGTTTGAAAAACAAAACTCTTAATGATTTTTTTAAGAAAATAATATCAATAATTTCAACCTTAAACACATAAATAATTCCAGCATGAATTTTATTTGCATTTTTTAAGCTCAATTTTTTAAATCACTGGAAAATTTATCGAACTTTTTTGAAAAGATTAAAACAAAAATTAGTTATGTAACTAGATGTTTATTTTGCTGATGAATTTCCATCATCTTGCAAACATAAAAGGGGTCATCAACATCAACAAAAGATTTTTTTAATAAAAAAACCAGAAACTTCAATTTTTATTTTTTTAATGGTATAATCCTCCAATGCGTTTTAGGACTTGTAGCCAAAATATAAAAATATTTTAACAAATTTATACCTCCATATACATGGTCTATAACCAAAACATGGTTAAATTTTATTGTGGATGATTTTGAAGAACACCAAAATTTTGAAAAAATAAAAAGATAAAAAAAGAAACATTCATGTAATTATATGATCACCATTTATAATTCATTCATTTATTTTATTTTTAAAATTAAAAAAATCCGAAATCACCTCTAAATATTTCAACATAAACTTGTAACAAAATAAGCCTTAAAATTTTGATAAATCATGTTTTAAATTTTAAAAAATTATTACTTTTTAGTTTTAATAATAATAATTATTATTAAGAATAAGTTAAGGAAAATTAATTAAAATATATATTCATTTTTTTCAACATTGATTATTTTTTCATACATGAAGGAAAAAAATGGAAAAATTTAAAGATTACTATTAAGAGTTTTTGTATGGAATCATGAACATCTATAATTAAAAAACTTGTTCATTATGCCTAAAACAAACTAGGGAAAAACATACATTCTAATTTACATAAATGTACAAAAGCTTAATATATGAAAAAATTGTATTTATAAATCTACATGCATCCTAAACTTTGCATGTATGAACATTTGAACTAATCACTAACCCATTCAAATATAAATGTGAACTCTACCTAGTTTTTTATACATCTATTTTTTAAAATTATGGTGAGCGCAGAATTTAACTTGTAAATAATGAATTTAACATATTCAAAATGAATGATTCTACTCATATGCAAATGTTGATAATTCAAAAGATGTGAACATTTTGACTAGTTTATTTAAGTATAAATGTAAAACATTAAGTTATTATGTGTGTTTCAATGTATACTAGTAAATGCAATATGCAACATTTGAATAATGGTTTTAATAAATTCAAAGTGGATGATTCAATTCATGCAAAGATGTTGATAGTTTTTTAAAATCTGAAAAAACTCACCAAACCATTCAAATATAATTACAAAACATTGAGTTGGATATGTTTTAATATATTTTAATAAATGGAAGATGCAACTTGTGAATATTGGATTTAACATATTATAAGTGTGGTCATTTTCATGTACACATGTTGATAATTCAAAAGATGTGAAAAAAATCAATAATTCATTCCAATATAAGTGTGGGGTTTTGAATTATTGTTACATGTGTTTTAAGAATTTATGGATAAGTATAAAATGCAACTCTTGACATGTTAAACATGTTTCAACATGTTAAAAGTTGATAGTTCAACTCATGTATTATGTTGGTAGTTGAAAAGATGTCAAAACCCATTATAATGCATTGTGTAAATAAAATTGAAGGCTACTTCAATTTTCACATTAGCAATTTGAAATTAAAATAAAATAAAATAGGGTCCAAATTATATTCATAATTGAACAACATAATGAACATAACAAACTGTGAACACCATTGACCATTAATTAATGCAACAAGCCACTTGCAAACTTAAAATGGCCAAATGTAGTTGAAATGTAGTCAAATCAAATAGTAATCACAATTTGTGGAGATGGAAAAGGACAATATTTCTTCTTATGATATTTCTCAAAATTATGTCACATCCCAACAAAAATGGAATCATTTTTAAAAATGAACTTTTAAGTACAAAATCAAAACAAATGGTGGCTTATGCATGTTGACAAAGGTTTTAATGCCATTTGCCATTATGTACATGTTTATGAACTACATTATTACAAAATACATTAATGCACATATCCATCAAGGATTAAACCCAAAGACCTCATGGAAGCACAACAAGGTCTTAACCACTAAACCACTTCAAAACTTTATTAACAAAGGAAAAAAAATTTAAGTTTATTGTGTTTGGCATGAAATTGTTTAAGAAATTCAAATTTTAACATACATTGTTTTTTCAAAATTATTCAAATGCTACAAATGAAAACATGATTTGAAGCTTATTCAATAATGTATTAAAAAATAAATTATAATTTAGAAAAAATAAATGTAAAGGGTAAAAATAATAATTCAAAATTGCATGTCATGAATAAATTTACAAATATCTTTTTGTTTAAATTGACATAGAATCTTTGTAAATTCAATTTCAATTCAAAAATGCATTCACTACATTTTTTACAATTTTATTTTCTATACATAAAATATGTCCATTTTTTGTAGAATTGCAAGTTTTTATTTTCCCCAATACGATTAGGTACAAATTATTTATTTATTTTTGCAATGTTGTTAAAATGGTAATCAACCATAAAAAGATTACCACATTTGGTTATTAATAAGTAATGTAGTTGGAAACTTGTTTAAATATTTCAATATTATGGTTACTTATATTATATTTTATTATAAAATTTTGACAATTTATGTTTTACATTTGACAAAAAAGTTATTTCTTAATGTAATTGACCCCTTAAATTGGTATAAATTGCCCATAAAAAATAAACATTAATTAAATAATCAATATAACCATTTAATTATCAAGACCATAGTTGTTTAGTAAGATGAATGATACACTAATACAAATGATATTTAATTACATAACTTTGAAAAAACAATCTCAATATATATATATATATATATATATATATATATATATATATATATATATATAATGATGTAGGAATACATTTTACATTTTTTTCCTTTTTTAAAAGTAAAAGCAATTTAATTTGGTGAAATCTTGGATTTAAATAATTGGATTATCCTCCACCCCCCACCCCCCCACCCCCCCCATAACTAACATGTTTTTTTTTGTTTCGAATTTTCCTAACTTGGTAATTATTGTTAAGAAACAAATGGAAAAAATAATGCAAATTCACAAAAAAATGTAAACAATGAAAAAGTTACCAGAAATTTGAGATCACAAATTAAAAAAAACAAAGGTTATTCTTAATGAGTAAAAGTCTAAAAGTAATTTTAATAATTCCAACATTAAACATATAAACAATTTCAACATCAAATTTATTTGAAAAAATTTAAGTTTAATCTTTGAGATCATTATAAACGCTATCCAATTTTTTTGAAAATTTGAAATGAATACTAATGATGTAACCCATTGTTTTTATTGTGGTGAACTCCACCATTTTGCAAACATAAGAAAATATTTTAACAAAATTTTACCTCCATATATGGTTTATAGCCAAAACATGATTAAATGTTCTTGTGGACAATCTTGAAAAATATTTACAATTTTTTAAAAAAAATTTAAAACATTGATGTCATTATTATTATCACCATTTATAATTCATTCAATTTTTAAAAAATGAAACTTTTAAATTCATCTCTAAATATTTGAACACAAACGTATAACAAAACAAGCTTGAAAATTTTAATGAACCATGTTTAAAATTTAAAGTAAGTGTGGCATCATGAGCATTCATAATAATAAACTTGTCCATGATGTTAAAATAAAATATGGGAAAAACATATATTCTAATTTACATAAATATACAATATTCAAAGTGAATGATTCAACTCATGTGTAAATGTTAATAGTTTAAAATGTGTGAAAAACTCAAGAACTCATTCAAGTATAAATGTGGGACATTAAGTTATTATGTGTGTTTCAATACATATTAACAAGTGCAATATGCAACATTTGAATAGTGGTTTCAATAAGCTCAAAGTGAATGATTTGACTCATGTAAAGATGTTGATCATTCAAGAAATGTGAAAAAAATCATTAAACGAAATATGATTAGAAACTATGGAATTTCATGTGTTTTGGTATATTAAAATAAGTGCAAGATGCAATTTTTGAGTAATGATTTTAACATATTAAAAGTGAATGGTTCAACTTTGATAATTAAAGGGATGTGAAAAAAATAATTAATTCATTCCAATATAAATGTGGGTTTAAAATTGTTACATGTGTTTTTATAAATTATGGTAAGTGTAAAATGCGACTCTTAAGTAATGGTTTCAACATGTTAAAAGTTGATGGTTCAATTCATGTACCATGTTGATAGTTCAAGAAATGTCATAAAAATCACACACCCATTAAATGCATTAATGTGTAAATAAAATTAAAGGCTACGTCAATTTCCATGTCAAGAATTTGAAATTATTAACAAGTAAATAAGTTTCAAATTATATTCATAAGTGAACAACATAATAAATGTAACAACTATGAACAATATTGACCATTAATTGGTGTAATAAGCAATTTACAAACTTAAGATGGTCAAATGTAATTGAATTGTAATCAAATTGAACAATAGTCACAACGTATGGGTTGGAAAAGGACAAGATTTCTTCTTATGCTAATTTAAAGAAGCTTTTATGGAGGTTTCCATATGTTTATCGACTAAGAAAACTCTTAAAACTTTCATAATTGTAGGTGAATTAACTAAGAATGAATTAAAAGTGAATTAATAATGAATCAAAATAAGTAAGAGTTAATTATAAGTTATTTAGAAATTAGAAGTGAACTAGGAGTTAATTATAAGGCGATTATAAATTAATTACAAGTGGATTATGAATTCAAGCATGGAAATCCATGTGAATGAATTCCATTCACTGTGTGATCATATCTGATGTTGGCAATCATGACATTATCATAGCAATCTCCCACCATTTCAACATCAAATCTTAATCTCCTTCATCTAGCATGTGAGAATGTCATTTCTTTGGCCATCCACTTAAAAAGTTATCTCCATTAGAGTCCACATGCATGCACCTAATCATCATTTTCTTGATATAATCATTACCTAAAGGGCTTGAAGCTACTTGCAATCTACCTTTGACTTGAATTTGATACTACAACAACCAACAACACATTCTTATACATAAAATCTTGGCTAACAATTTGGCACAAGGGCATTGTAAAAATCTTTCATGTTATTTATCATCTTCTTCTCAATCCTAGCCTATCTAAATGAGTACATGGCATATTCAAGTTAAGGGGTTGAATAGTCTTTTCATTATGACCTTTTTTCATCTTGATTCATATCATGTGAAGCCTTCCTTATATATTATACAAGTTTGTTTGCAACAATAATGCACTTCCTCCATCTCAAACAACTAACCCTAGGGACAATAACATGACTTGTTGGGCTTTGTGGGCACATTAGGATTAGTAAACATAAAAGCCATTTGTTTTTGCCTTTTTCATTGTTATTTTCTAAATTATTGTTATATTCTCCCATCCTTTGATTTTTACAACACAAAACCAGAATGTGCCACATGTAAACATTAAACAATTTATCTCAATTGTTAAAAGATATAACTTGAAGACATAAATAACAATGTGCTCCAAGCACCACATTGATTGTTGTTCCTTTTGTAATGTGATGGTCCTAAAAAACAACAACAAAACTACAAAAGTATTGCTAAGGTTTTTTTTTCATAATGGAACAACTATTATTTTTTTATTATATCTTGTAAGCATCCTAATTCATGTTTGATCATTAGAGATCAACCAAGCAAGGATACAAAGGAGACACATGAAAGAAAATACTCAAATGGTCATGAAGAGGAAGGGTTTCACTTCATAAACAAAGCTAGAAATACCCCATATCAAGAAAACAAGTATTCACTTTCAAATAGTTATGTTATAAAAAGTTGATTTTTAACAATGGAGTAGATGGTTTTTCTATTGTAGTACCTCTTGTAACCATCCTAAAAGCAACTTAAATAATTCCAATTCAACCTAATGTTAAGGTTTTCAACTTGAGGAAAACTCATCATTCATTATCCATTCTAGAGATTAAACAAACAAAAATCCAAAGGAGACAAAGGGGAAAAAGAAGGTGGGTTTGAAGAAGGAAAAAAAAGGCGTTTATGAAGAATAAAGGTCTCCAACTATCATAAACAAATCACAATATTAAGAATGTACTCAAATAAGAAAAAAAAGATTGAATCACATTCAACCTTATGTTCTAAAAAATAAAATTCAACAACCTCCATAACTAAACATTTGTAGGGTTCAACTAAAAATCTAATTCTTTGAACCTACTAAAGTCTTGATATAACATACTTGTAAACTTTTTAAAACATTGATAGAAGTTGTAGGTGCAATAGTAGTGGGATTACTTGGCTTCCTTTGTTTCCAAGACTCAATGTCTTGCATGTTTTTTCTCCTTTGCCAACACTTCATTTTAAGCAACACTCATTTTTGGATTTCATATATTGCCCATCTACTTGCAACTCAATTTCAAAATTGAACCTTGCACAAAATTGTTTCAACAAATTTCATTAAAAAAAATTCTGTTATTTGTAATCAACCCATTTGTAACTAAATGCTATAAGCTATCACATGTGATTATAGAACATTGCATGTGCAATTTACATTTGAAATCTATATGATTTCTAATCACCTTTACAAATATGATGCAATTAATTTTTCTTTCATCCTTCAAAATGGATGACTTCTACTCTTGATTTTGTGCAAATATATTATCATATATACAAGTAATCACACAAATGACCATAACATTGCAATTTGTATGATGTGCACACCTAAAGGTATGGGCTACGAAGGTGTAAAAAACAAAATAAATTCGTGTATTAAGGTGTTTTTTGTTGTCTACATGTTAGAATATTTTTATTTGGAAAATGAAATTCAAAAATAAAATCTGAAATTAAAATTTCCACGAATTGTTTTTAATTAAAATTTTATTTATTTATTTCATGTTTTCAAATGTGAGTTGCCAAATATATTTAAATTAAATTAATATTTATTTGGAAGTAAAACACATTTTTTAAACCTATTTCATTTGCATATATTATTTAGAATTTTTTTAAAGTGTAAATTTGAGGGAAAAACACAAGAAATCAAAATAAAATGGATAAAATAATTTTAAGCCCACTAAATGAAATAATTACCCCACCTAGATTTTAATGTTTTTTATTGGGAGGGTAAATTTTATTTATTTATTAATAATATTTTTTTAAAGATAATTTTTGCATTGAGGGAATAGAAGAAAAAAAAATTGGAAAATATTCCTTTTTTTGTAAAATCAAAAATAGCTTGAGAAAGAAATTAGGAAAAAACATCACATGGCTTATTCCTAGGCCTAACCAAGGTCTAGACCTAAATTAATTAAGTGTTGTGTGGACTACATGGTTTAAGCCTAAGTGCCATGTGTCATAATCTTGATGCCATGTAGCTTAATTTCAATGCCACTTGGCCTGACCTATGTTCCATGTAGGCTACTAAACTAAAAACATTAATTAGTAAGTATCAAATTAGGTTAATAGGGTTTAAGTTTAAATCTAACATTGTTTAGGTAAGATAGTTGATAATATTATTTATTTATTATTCTTGTTACTAATATAAGTTAATAATTATAGTAATATATTATTATTATGTTAAGACCTATTAATTATTATTAATTATAATAAGCAATCTAACTAGTGGGTGCAAACAAGGTAAAGTAAACAACTCATTGCTCCATGTCAAAATCAACTTAGTGGAGCCCTAAAAAATATGCATGTATTATCAAATTATGAATGTTATAGTCATAATATATCAAAATTTTAATATGAAGTAGGTTTGAACACCATTTTGATTTGGTTAGTTTCAAATATACTTTCAACCTACTTTTATGATACCAAAGTTGTTCAAATTTTGTATCCAACTTTCCATAAACTAAATGTAGGGCCCTATGGTTTTATTTTTTTACTTCAAAATATATGGAATCTACTTTCTTGTGTCCATATCAAAAATTGATCCATTTTTTAATTGGATTTTGGGCAGATTATTTTTATTGTTTACTTTACCTTGCTAACACCCTAGTTGGTATAGTAGTTAGTACATAATACTTAGGTATAACTAGGAAAAACATGTTCATCACCAAATGTTACCCTACCATCAAACACCTACCACTAAACCTCCTTAAATTTTTGTTCTTGTTGATAGATTTTTGTGGCCATGGGTGCACCAATGGAAGGTTTGCAATATTTCTTTGAAGTTGAGGGAGAAAAAAACAACAAAAAAAACCAAGAAAATGACGAATTCATTTAAGGAGGAAAAAGGTTTGGACCCCCCTTATTTCCAAACTCTATTTCTTCTTCACTTTTGTTTGTTTTGAATGATTCAAAAAGCTATGGGTGTGCCATTTGAAGCATTCTAAAAGGTTTTGAAAGTGTGGAGACAATGAAACAATGAACAAAGAGCTTGAACTTCAAAACTCAAATTATTCTTATGAGTTTAAATCAAACATTGATCCCTTTCACCTCCAAAGGGCATATTTTGCTCATTATGTGACCAATTTTAGCAATTTTTGCAGCTTTGGATATGCTAGGTGGAGGACTACAAAATCTTTTGAAATTTTGGAGACAACATAGTAATGTCCAAAAATCTATGAATGTTTATTCACCTCTTTACCCTCATTGCATCATGTTTTACAACTACAATGTTTATCCCATATTGTGCCATAATTTTGAAGTTTGTAAACTATTTAAGTCTAGGTGCATTAGTTTAGTAAACAAATGGCAATTAGGATGATTCAATGAAAGAGGCTCAAACCCAAAAATAAATAAATAAAATTTAACTTGCACATCTAGACTAGACCTACCTACCCATCTACCTAGGCCTATTTATCTACCTAAATACCTACCTATTTAGGTGCATCATGCCACATGTTGACATCTTATAAACCTTAAATTGGATGGTGTGGATTTGATTAATTTACTAATTAAAAATACTAAATGCCAAAATGGGCTTTAAATGCCACTTATCGTCAAATGATCAACCTTGAAAATAAATGGACACATGTCATAAAAAATGGATTGCCATTTGGTTGCACATGTAGTTCCATATGTAATTTCTTACAGGAATATGAATGGATGAAAATGTACAAGTATATTGTATATATGTTGTATATACAATATGTCACATGCAATTAGATGTCATGTGCAACTTGTCTCAGATAACCAAGGAAAAAATTAGTTGCATGTGTCACATGCAATTGAAATTAGTTGTAAATGACAATTGCAGAAAACAAGTTTTTAAAAAATGTTTAAACCCACCAACAAGGTCAAGCTATTTCAACAAACTTTAACATGCACTAACAATAGAACTTGTCTTTGTGCTCATTTGTAACCTTACATTTCATTCTTTCAAAACAAATCCATGTTTGGATGAAAAATATGGAACACAACAAATGAACAAAAAAGATTAGGCTAAATGGATGTGGGAGATTTATGGGTGGGTGGGTAATGAAATTTGAATTGAAAATTATACATATCAATGTTCAATTTTTTGTTTACGTATCAAGTCACTTGACCCTACTTTTCTACTATTCCATCCATAGTTCAGCCTTCAAAATGAACTTAGGTGTAAGTACGTAGATAGGAGCCAACAAGATTACTTTACAAAAGGACTATGAATCCTTTTTAGTCCTTTTTCACTTTTTCATATGAAAGAATTTTTGAATGAAATCTTTTGCAACTTGTTATTAAAATATATATAGTTGCCCCAATAAATCACATGTTTTGTGTTAATCATTGTTGAATAAATATGAATTTTTCAAAGTGTGTAAATTCTATCAAATTTTACATTTCATTTAAAAAAATTATCCTAAATTTGAATCATACCAAAATATGCTACCTACTTTAGGTTTTTTTCTTTATATCATAAACTAAAATTTCGTTTTATATGTCATGCACATTACACCCCATTTACATGTGGTAGAAGACTTTTGAAAATTTTAAAAATTGAAAAATACTTTGAATTTTTAAATTAAAAAAATTCCATATCTTTTAAATTGTGAATGTTTTTTGAACTTGGGTAGTAGGTTGTTATCATCTAAATTTTTTTTACCATCAAAATTATGTTATTCCAATAGTCCTTTACCTAATCCTTTATAAAATTAACCACATCTGATGCAACACCTATTCAAGTTCAAATGTTGTTTTTAAAAACCAAAACCCAAAATTTAATTTAATGAATTTTTAATTTGAATTCCTCAACTTTCATATTAGTCATCTAACACAACTTGGAATGATTGACATAACTTTAAAATGTCAAAATCAAACATATGTAAAAAATTTCATAGTTTTCACCATTATTTGACATGGTTTTTGGCTCCTATCTTTATACTTGCACCCAATTGTAAATAGGTAGCATTTTGATATGTTTATTTTCTTCTTTTGAAATTAAAGTACCTATTTATTTTTTTCTTTTTCACCCACTTGAAGTTTTAAATTTCTAGTTTATACGTCTTTCATGCATCTATGTAATTTTTTTGACATAAAAGTATTTTGGATTACACTTATTTACTATTTTTTCACATGACCCAAAATTTACAAATTCATAGACTATTCTTTTAGTCTAATTGACCATGCATTCACCCCAAACTTGAAACATAATGCTTAATTTTTTTTATAGCTAATGTTAGGAACTCCTTTTATCTTCCATAGTTATAATTGCTTGATTTGATTGAGAATGACTTCACCATGTCAATGATAATGACAAATTGATAGTGATTTTTTTCTCCAACTATCATAAAGACATCTAACATGTTTTCTATCACTTGTGGCTTGATAATTGACCTTATGCAACTTTTAAAAGTGATATTGTGAGAATTTCTACCTTGTAAAACTAATAAGGAACTTACCTTTCGAACTTTTCCACATTGGAGCAAACTTTTCTTAGACAAATTTTAACAAGAATGGTGGGATTTCATGGCTAGCTCTTCATTACATCAAGTAAAAAAGGTCATAATTATTTGCCATTTGCAATGATTGTCCTTGGCCATAATTGGATCTTGATATTTAATTTCCATAATAAAGTATCACATTTCTCTTTGCAAATTTATCTATGATTTTAAGAGAATGTCGCCAAGGTCTATATTTTTTAGTTTTCAAACTAAGAACATCTCCTCCGTGTCTACGTAGTTTGTATATTTTATTTGTTTCAAAAGCTTTGAAAGTGGCAAGCTCAATGTGTTTTTAAACTCATCTATTGTAGTAATTATGCAATCTTGTTTTCTTCTTGTGATTGTTAAGTTTCTCCCAATTTTCTTGGGGGATCCCATATCCAAGGGAAAAGATACTTGTCTTTTGGTTGATGGAAAAAAGCAAAGAGGATTAAATATTAAATAATTGACATAGCTAGTTAGGACTAAAAATAGTTGGATTTCACTTTAAAAACAAGCATGAAATGTATATGCATTGGATTAAAACCAAACTTTTATCCAACACAAGGGAGTTTGAGTCTTACAAAATATTAAACCAAGTTTATGTCTATGTTATTGTCTATGTTACAAATTTCTTTCTATCTCAAGTGATCTTATATGTTGATCTTTTTGTGTACTGAATAATATTGAAGTAGTTGTGTGCAAGCAAGTTCAAATGCTTGGAATTTCTCTTGTTACAATTTTTGAAGTACAATTTAATTTAAGAACTACGACCAATGTTTTGCATGATATGCCATCATACATTAATGGGGTTTTTGGATTGGGTCCTTTTATTTCTTTGGTAGTGAGATGAATTTTTTTGAATTGTGAGATGGTTTCACAGAAACTATTATTAGCAACGAAAATCCAACTACCATTTTTTAACAAATTTAAGCTTCATTTATTTTCCATGGTGGCAATTTCTTTGCAATGGAGACAATTGAGTGGCAAAAATGGTAATTGAAAACTTTAGTCAATTGGGACAACTCATTATTAAATAGGCCTACTAATTTGCCCATAAATCCTATCACTCTCCAAGACTAGAAATGAAGATCACCTTGTGAATCTATTTCCCGAATCTAAATCCATCATATTAATTCAAAATTTGTCATTCAGTCTCCACTCCCATTCTATTCGGTTAGGTGAATGATCTGTTGACATTTTTCTGTTGATTTAAAGCCTTTTGCATTTGCAAGGAACTTTTCAACCTGTAATTCAAAACATGTGAAGGTATTACAAAGTTCACATAATGCAACCTAGTTGTGATGTGTGTGTGGTGTGATCTTGTGTGAATGAATGATTCTTTTGTGGGCTTCAAGATTTCTCTTAGGGCATTCACCACTTCAAGTATGAAGGAGGCGAAAAGTGAGGTTGAAGCAAATGTTGGATTTATGGTAAAGTTCATTGTTCAAAGAACATAAGAAATCTTTTCAAACCAAAAGGGCATTTTACATACACACCTTTCAACACAATTGTCTAGTACTTTTGTTATATTGAGGCTTGGAAACAAAAAATTAAGTTTGTGTGCATTGAGGTTTCACATGGCATTTGTAGGGAATTGTTGCACACAATGTCTACTCATTTGTCTAGTTGAGGCTGAGATGGTTGAAGCAAACTCTCAAATTTGTGGATTGCTTGACCTAGAGCATTGTCACAAACTTGAGCTCTCAAAATTCTCAATGGTTAGTATCATGGCACATGTTACTTCCTCACCTTCAACTTCACTTGTGAATTGGAGGCTTCAAAACATTTTGTGTTAATGTGCATTGCTTTACTCTCACCTAAGTTGTGTTTGTGTCATCCACATGGCACATGGCCAATCAACTAACCCAATCTAGGAAGTTGTCATGGCAGCTGGTGCTCAATGTCTGATGGATGCAGCAGCTCTACAACACCTTCTGGTAGTTGTCAAGGCTGAAGATCAATTGCAGCTCTCTTAGCTCAAGAGTTCATCATCAATGTGCCTTGTCCAAAAGACACACCTTAGAAAAGCTTAATGTACCAAAAGCTATTTGGAAGGAAGATCAACACATCAACACCAGTAAAAACTGCCAAACTGAGTGCTAGAGCACCATCAAGGACCTTCCTTCGAGTACTTTGGAGAAATATCCCTTTCGTTACTTGAAGGGCATCACTGGACACAACCACCTGCTTCAAGGATAGGAGGTTGTTATGGATTAGATTGTGCTCAGGAGCTAATTACATCCTCCTCACATCTCAACCATTGATTTCAGTGAATTGTAGCCACCCTCACCTAAAAGATGAAAGACAGTGGAAAGTATTTCCTCCAAGGTTATTAGTTTAGGGTAATGGCCAAGGCTTCAGCCATCATTGGAATAAGGGCCTGCATGAGGTGGAGCCAAGGTGGGCCTGATTCTGGTGTTGCCCACAGTTGAGGGTGTTACATGACATGAAAATCGATGATTTTAAAGAAAAAAAATTCATTGTTTTCTTGTGATACCCGACGGGTATGAAACAGGTACCTCCCGGGTATTATGAAAAAAAGCATGATGCAAAGCCTTTCAGAAAACAGAATGCCCACAGGTCAGGTTTTCCGCCCTGTAACCAAGCATGCACATACACTGAAAATCTGGGCAGAGGTTTTCCCATGATGAGGAGCCTGACCCTCTGAAAACTTGTTGGAACTGGTTTAAAATAGTAAAAATCCAGCTTGCTATGACCCTTAGCAGTTCTCATAGTTCACCCAACAGGGATAATAGCCTTACCATTTGTAGGATAAAGCCCCTTTCCTCCCCGCCCCCACAGGCAGTGCTCAAAAAACTGAGCAAAGTTCTGGCCCCACAAATGTCCTAAAGAAGAGAGCCGAAACGTGAACAGGCTTTAATTACAGCATGTCAAGGTTTCTTCCCTGGTGACTGACAAAGGCCTCCTCCTCAACACTTGAACTTGGGTCTGTCCTCGTTTTAGGTGTGTGTGTCATGGCCTGTACCAGCTGCCTTCACCTTGTAAACCTAGTTCCATAATTGAGGAAAGCCACACTAACCCATCATTGCAAGTGCACTTATTTTACTTCCAGATATTGGGTGCAGGGTATAAGCTCGAGGACAGTAGCATTCCTGCAGAAATGGGCCTATGGAAGTGAGTATCGGTACCAAATTTTTGGGAATCTCCCATCGAACGACCTTAGCCAATGTAACTGGTTTTGGTGGCCTATTGAAGGTGCATTCACACCTAATGTTAAGTCAGTGTTAAGTGAAAATCTAGGTGGCATCGCAGGTGGCACCCAATTTTAAATGGGTGATTGTTTAACATTAAGTGAATGTTAACATAAAATTTTCATGGTAAATAGGTTTAGGTCCTAGATGACTAACTTGGTATTAGAGGACTTAATACTAGAGTCCTTAACACCAAGTGTGAATGCACCTTTAGGCACTTTTGTATGCTTTATTCTTGGTTGGACAAGCACTCTGCAGCAAGCTACACTTTTTATGTTGTTAGTGTCCATTTTAATGGAAATCCATGCTTTAGAACATAATTGCTATGTGAATCAATAGTGAGAAAACCAGTTGAGAAAACCAGTTACGTTAGGGGAAGGCACTATATGAGTGTCGTCCCCTTCATAACAAACAAGGTGATCTGATGTTGCACATTACCTTACGCCCCCACCCTAGGAAACTTACACAAAAATCCCTGCTCAAAATTGTGCTATGTAAGTTGCCTCAAATCACACTACAAAACCTCTCCGAGGGTGTTACATTGGATAGAGCCCTGCATAGAGCCGAGATTGAGCTGGGTAAAACCCTTGGAGCAGGTGGTTTCTGCCATGTACCTTGGGCTCTACACTTGGATCAAAAGCATAACTGCCCTCCTTGCTGAGCTTTGCCCTAACACAAAAACTCGACCTAAATTTTTCTTTGTACCTGGAGGTCCTTTATAGTGCGTAGTCTTCCTTCTAGAGTCCATGGTGTCTAACACACATCTGCAAGGCACTGATTTGTAAGGTGTCTTTGGGTTAGCAGATTCCACTGACATCAGTTCATTTTAAGTTGATCAAGGGCATGTCACAAATGTTTCCCCCCCTTTTCTTTCAAGATGCTACCTCTACTCTCCTTCTCATTATGCTTCTCAATTGCCTTAAGATATACATTGCCCACTGGACAAGGGATAGTAGCCTTATGGTGAAGAGGCTCTAATTATGAATGACAACAAAGAGCATCTCCACCTCTTACAAATAAACACACCATTACATTAAATTTTGCAGGAGAATGGTGTGAAACCTCCTTGTTGTGCACTAAATATGATGAGGATACTATGACCATAAAAAAAAGGATACCCCTAAAAAGTGTGTTATGGATTGGTCAGCAATGATAATGATTGGCCTAGATGGACAGCTTTAAGTAAGCTTTCAATTGTTTACTAGACTTTTTTATGTGTATGGGTGTTGGTATGGATTGTTAAACACCAAACTGACTTCATATTAAGATGTGTTGAGTGTTGTGGTGGTGGAGATGCTCTCACATTTGTCTTGACACATGTTCCCACCAACACTGAAGAACAAGAAACCCCCTCTCATCCGGGCCTTCCTTCACACATTGGTCTGATCATTCTCAATGATATCTTGGCTAGATTACCTGGGGCATTATATGTGGCTTTGTGTATGTGTGCCAGTCTAAAAATGTCAAGCAATTGAGAATTACATACGTTATGAAACCTACTTTTAGAGCACCATAAATAATATGGTGGATGTCAGTTTACAGAAACTCATACTGCACTAGAAGTTTGAACATCATCTTGTTATAATGAAATTTTGATCTAGAGAAACAGAAGAAGTAAACTGTGTCCCCACAATTCATGTCCCTGCCATTAACATAGGCCAAAATATAAGGTGATGACCACAGCTAGGAATACCTCAGGCAATGAGAATTGCAGCATGCACCCTGTAGACTCGCTTTTTTATGTTTTGGGGAGGTGTTGGATCACATTGGGTCCCCAACATATTCCCAATAGCACCTCACTTTGTCCCATATGCTTTGCCCAACATTGCCCTCTTGCAACCTATATACTTGGGCAAATGCTAGCAATTGTTTTTATATTAGGAGTGATTACTTCTACATTGTGGAGTCTCCAAAATTTTAGAGCTTTTTTGTGATGTGCTAATCAAAGGCACTCATTGCAAAAGAAAAAAAAAAGAACTTGGAAGGCATACCCCCAAACTAATCTATTTATTAAGGAACATAGGTTGTTTTTTGTGTTGAGATCTTACAAACCATGGTGCCCCATGCTGTGTTCTTGGTACAATTGTAAAGCCTTGATGAGTAGGAGTACATGAAGGTGGTTAGGTAGTATTTACACCTATGATGCAAGAGTTATGGATTATTAAACAATTTTGTCATAGAAAATTTAACATAATTTATAAAATATCAGGGAAATTAGGGGCAGTACTGTTGGGAAGCCCTTGATGAGTGAGATTTCTTGGAGATGATTTCATAATTTTTGCACCTAAGATGGGGAAAATATTGAATTTTGAGTAATTTCTGTCATTGGAAATTAATTAAATTATAGTTTAAAAAAAAAAAATCACAATTGAGGTCTATTTTCAAGGTCCTGTTCACACTTGGGCCAGTGGCACAGGCCATCCTAGTTATTTATTAACATAGCAAAGATAATCATGCCCAATTTTTTTCAAAGTTGGAATATCATTTAAAAGTGGAATGCTATTTTGACAGTTGATATTCCATTTAAAAACTATAATAATGCAAAACACATCTTGTAGTATAAACTATAAACTAGTTGTGGTGTGGTATCAGGTATACCTACTAAGTCACAGTTTGGTTCTGCCAGAAATGTCTACAGAAATGAAATTTGAGAAGGAAATTGGCACTCGATATCCCTAGGGTTTAGGATTTGAAAAAGAGAGTACCACCCAACATTGGAAATAACCACTTACACACAAAATCAAGAGGGCAGCCATGTTGAAAAGCAGCTTAGCAATAGGGAAATATGAAAGAATGGTATTGGGTTTTGTAGCATGTGATGTTGGTCTGGTTTATAAGTTAGGTGATCATGTGTGCTTGTATTCCATAGCTAATCATGCTGGTTAGCTATGTATTAACCTTCCACATGTGTCTACCCACCTCATTGCCACCAAGTGCCTTGTGTACTTACACAAGAACTACCCTCATTTCATACTTACTTAGCTATGATAATTATTCACTTACATAGCTAGTGTGCAATGGAACTTACATATGATATTTAGTTAATGAGTACCTAGTTTGTTGTGCAATGGAAAAATAAGAAAATGAATCCCCACTATCTAATAAGTTGGAATCGGACCCAACCTAAAACCAGGACTGGAATTGAAGGGTCATATAAAAATTAGACCTATCAAATGCAAAACCCTTAGTCAAGAAAATTCGAACCTGACTAAAATCAATAGGTTTAATTTTCTAAAAATATCAATTAGACATGAAACTAGAAGGTGTTGCTTTTTTTTTAAAAAAAACCCTAAATCCAAACCCAATGGGTCCAATATAAACCAAGACCCAGCTAACACTAGTAGTTACCTAGGTAATATGAGGTGGAAGTAGGAGGGCATACAAAATTGGTCGTTGTTCATCCACAAATAAGGCATAACATCATAACCAGCGTTGGCTTGTTCTTGGTTTTCAAAGGAACCATTATATTCAAGTTTAAAGGTTTGCAGAAAATGGAGGATCTCCTGATTTTGGTTTTAGGGAACATAAAAAATCAAAGCCAGTTGGGGTGCGTTCACATACCTAATGTTAGGTTGCATTTGCAATGATGTGGCATCCTAGTTGGTAGGTGGTATTAACTTGGTGTTAAGTGTGTGAGCTAACTACCATTAAATCTAGCTTTAAACTTAAATTTTAGGCTTTTAATCAATGTTGTGTGAGGTCAATTGAAAGAACCAAATAACCCAACATAACATGAACATTGGGGGGAGGGGGGAGGGGGTCTAGTACCACCATCCTTCCCACTTTTTTTTTTAAAAGAAAAAAAAGGATGACAAAAGAAGAGAATTCAAATTTTTGTTAAAGCAACCACAAAGGCCATGACTCGAAGCATCACCTTAATGTGTGAATGCACAAACTTTCTTGCAAGGTTAACTTTCATGATTGTTGCCAGTTTTGGCCGAGTTTCGATTTTTTTATTTGTGAGGATTGTCACATCTGGTTATGACAAAAAGAAAAACTTAAGAAAGACCTGGTTCTTTGTTCATTTTTTAATAATTTTTTTTACACGAGTGCAAGTTGTCATCTTTAGAAAAAGAAAATTGATCAATTTTCACAAATTTGATAACAATTGGTTATGATATTTTTTCTTGATCAAAATATTGGATTTTCAATTTGAATTCAATTTTTTAAAAATAACATTGACAAGGTGTTAACAATTGTCATTTTACACATTTAGAGTTCAAATTTTTCATCTTTTTCAAAATCTTTTTCAAACTATTCAAACTCTTTTCTACATCTCCATTGATTTTAGTAGATTTTACTAAATTAAATAGAGATTTACATTCTATTTTAGGGTCATTTGGGCAATTTTTATTTAGAAAATTAACTTTTTCAATTTTTCAATTTGTAACCTACATCTCCAAAGATTAGTAAATATTCTTGCTAAAGTAAAAAATATATATATTTCAATTTGTGATCCAACAATGTTTAGGATTTTTTGGGCAAAAACATCAATAGTCGAAAACATTATTTCATGTTTTTCCCACTGTTGAAGAGGACATTTGATGTTTTTAATATCTACTTACGAACATCTAAAATTACAAACTCCCTCTTCACAAGTTGCTATACTAATTCACTTGAACTTATAGTTTATTAGAAATATCCAAATTGCAATCTTGATAAAAAAACATCTTGATTAGCAAAGCTTCTCACAAAATGATGCAAATGTTCATGACATTTTACCAACATACGATATAGAAATTTCTTATCATAGTCCTTCAAAAGAACAAAACCTTGGTCACTTCTAACAAATGAAGATACTACACAAAAGCTTTTAAACTTGGGATCTAGCATTAGGGGAACCATGTTATGTGCTTTCTAATGTTAGGAAAAGAAAACACACAACAAACCTCCTTTTGAATGTTATAGGCCAATAAAACTAACTCATTAGCAAGACCATATTCATCTCCCATTAAGCTTTCAAAAGAAGGAAAAAGTTCATTATTTTCTTTTAGTTTCAAATTCAAAAAAATTGTAAAATGTAATGCATCACTAAACAACCAATGTTCATGACACTAGTTTAGAACATAAGAAGTGACAATGGGAGAAAGATAGTCCACATTAATTTGAGAAATATGCCACATTAGAAGGGGTGGCACTTGTCCAATAACCCTCACAATAGTATGTGTGTTGTAACAAAATAAAATAGTTACTTAAAATTGTATTGCTTCTTGGAACATTATTATTTTATTAACAAACCTACAAAACAATAACAAAAAAATTAGTAATTAAAGTCAATTCTATAATTATCAAAAAAATAAGTTCAATTTTTTTTAATAATTTAAAACTAAGTAATAATATTTGTTTTTCACTGATGTGTTTAGTTTTCTTGAGCATAAACTAGTTTCAACACAAGCTTTCTCCCATTCCCACCTACCTTTCCTAGATTTTTTTGGGCTAGGTGATGTACATCAGCTTGTGTAGATTTTATAGAGATATTTTTGCACATTTTTTCATCTATTGTGGCATATTAACATGCCTCGGAAAAAGCATGACCAAAACAACTTCCCTGTAAATTTTCTAAACCAAGAAATTCACAACTGATAATTGGTTTCAATGCATTGGTTATTGCATTGAGGTTAAAGCTTTCATATTTGACACAAGCAATAATTTTTTTCCTTAAATTTTATTTGTCCAATAGATTTGTTAGACTTCAAGCCACGGCTTGCCTTGTAATTTCTATAATTTTAAGTAGCCCAATAGTGACATGTTTAGGCTACCATTCAGTTCCCAAAAAGTTGATGACCAATGCATATATATCATAGGCACCTTTAAACATTCAAAGATCAAAACTAGTGGTTGCAAAATGATATTCTACTTATGTTGGAGAACATTTAAGTTGTTTTGTTTTTTCCATCAAACATGGTAATATATCTTGTGAAAATTGTTTTTTAAAAGGAAAACTAACTCTTGAACATAGATGCAAAACCAAGCATTTTAGCCACATACTACCAACAAACAACATTGGTAAATTATTTTTCACAACCAAAAGTTGAAGTTCTTCCAAAAATTGCATTTGCTACACATGATCCTTTTTGAAGGGATCTTTCACATCAAAAAAATTGGAGATCAAATTTCCCAACAAATTTGACCTCTTTTCTAATAGTTGCCCCTTTTTTTTTCTTTTCAACAAATGGTTTACTTCTTCCTCAAATATTTTGGCAATTGGACCATGATGATCTACATCTACATGTTTTTTTAAAGATGTTATTCCATTTGTTTTAAAATGTGAAATTAACCTTCTTTTGCGTTCTGTTCTTGGATTTGTGGCATCAACTAGATTTTTATGACAAAGTATACAATGCATTATCAATGGATTCTCAAGATCCACATTTGTATTATCATTTTCACAATAAAACGCCCAGCATAACAATGTTCTACCATGAGGTTTCCAAAAATTTCTTTGAAAATGCAAGCTTTTTAGGTTATATTGCATTATGTCTTATTCATTTTGACCCTTTAGATTTTTGCTTATTTCAATATGAACAGTTGGATTCTCTTCAAATTTTTTTTTCCATTATATCATTCATATAAATTCCACATGTTTCATTTGCACTTATTTTATTTTCATTTTTAGAAGATTAATTTATTGACAACATTCACAAGATTATTATCAAATAAGATGGAGGGAAAAAAAAACATTTTCTATTGCACCAAAAAATATAAAAGCAAATCAAACAATAATATCAAAAGAGGAAAGCAAGTGAGAAAGCATTTACAAGAAATTATAAAATAATAATAACAACATTTACAAACAAGAGGATCAAAGTAAAAAAATTAGGCTTGAGAGTTTAAAAAATAAATTCAAAATTTCACTCATTTTTTTCTCTCATCATTATACAATACAAAAGGTTTGAAATTTGGATATGATATAATTCTTTTCAAAATTTTGAAATTTTGCCAACATTGATGAAATGATTTTGGGAATTTTTTGAAGACAGAATCATGAACCATGGAAATCTCATGGGAAACAAATACTGGGAAAATCATCTTTTTTTGGTATATAGTGTTTTGGCCCTACAAAGGCAAATGGAGATGCTACTTTGGGGACATTGTTGTTAAATTTGTAACTTCCTAGTGGATTTCATCCAAAATTAGGGGAGCATGAATGAACATGAGGTTCATGATCCATGTGAAAGAAAGGCAAATTAATCCATGTGTGAAAGGGAACTTTTCTTTTTTAGTTTAGAAAGATTCTGTAAGTTTCACCTTGAGACAAGAAACCAAAACAAATGGAAGGACAGGGACATAAATGTAGCCCAAGGATGACCCTTCAATTGCATTGCTTGGCCAATCCTGCTGCACCTGCTGGGCTGCAACTTGCATCAGTGAAGGATTGAGTTTGTACAACACAAGATCTAAATGATTTTTGACTCTGCTAGTGAATGACAAAATACCCCTCAATACTATACAGTCACTGCTTTTAATAAACAGTTCATTGAATGATGTAATCAAAGCTGCTCTGATATTAAAGTGCATCTTCTTAAACAGATTATTAATACCTCTTTGAGATAAAAGTAAACTGGTCCCGAGCTTGCAGTATTAGCCATTAAGGTCTGAGAGTATAAAACTCCATCACTAGAACGGAATCATTGGGGAGACACTCCACACTGATGCTCAGTATGTGACCCTGCAAATTAAAGGTCAAAACATGCCGCTTTCGCTTAGCAAAATGGTTTTGATCCAGCACTGTATACAATTTGCCGGGGCTGGTAGAAGGCCCATCAAAGCCTGACACCTGCTAGAGAGGAGTGTATCAAATGTGATCTGACTGGTGCAACCTGTTTCTCATTTGCCAATCATAATGATTGGTCTAGGTGGCTTGCTATTAGTAGTCTCCCACCTAGTAGTTTCACTTTTAGGCTAATTTTATGGGTGCAGTTGGAGAAAACTTAAATAACTAAACTTCCATGTGGGAACTATTTGTTGCAGGGTCACATGCTGAACACCCCTGGAGATGCTTTATGCCAGTACCCAAAGTAGAGAGCTATATAGCAAATGATAAAACCAATATTATATTGACTCTTCTGTATGAAAAGAACGACAGATGTAAAAATGCATCCCTATTTTTCTAAGAAAATTTCAGAAAGAGGACAAAGGGATTCTAAATTCATCACCCATCTCAACATTTTCTCACCTCAAAGTCTTGGCTTCCTGGCACAGCCAACCGGCAAGCAACCATGATGGTAAAACTGACATGAATGCACATAAGAAATACTTGCACTGCCTCCGGAGTCTGGGACCATGTAAGATAGTTTAGTTTTACAGTGGTCTTCATTAGATCTGTGAAACTATTTACAATGTACAGATTTCAAGTTTACTCCATATCTTCTGTCCTCAGGAGTTGTGCCTTCACAGATGTGAGGAAGTCAGTGCAAGCAAAATCTTTTGTCTTTGTAAGTTGACATTGGTATTCAATGATGGAATCAATTCTTGAGTCTGCTACTTTCTGTAGCAATGAGCATTGGGTTTGTGACCAGATGCTTTAAAACCTTCAACTCCAAAGTTCAATCTGGTCAAACATCAGGGGCCACCAAATAGAAGAAAACAAAGAACAAACCTAGAATGAACAGAATTTCACTGTCAAGAGCAGGACTTTGTATGAGGTACATCCAAGTTGTGTATATTACTGGTGCTTCCCAATTTCCCAATGCATAGAAAGAAAATCATGGTGTTTAAAAATACCTCCTCGGTGACCCTTCTTGGCCTTCTCAAGTGGGGGCTCTCACATTCTGCATAGATTTTCCAGAATGAAAGTTACCTTCTGTTGGGTTTTCCCAACTTTTGGACTTTGTGGTTCTTCAATTATTGCAATACTTACGCCTGCTGCTGTGAAAGAAAAATTTCCCACTCACCCTAAAGCCCAAAAAAAGCAAAGGATGTAAATAATAAGTATTCTTGTGATATGCATCATCAAACAACTCAAGATTTTGTTTTTCCAAACGTGTTCAAATTTCACATGCTTACTTTGCAAGGTGCTCTCTCTAAACACACTAGACACTTCTGAGGTGGTCTTTACAAACCTAGAGTACTTATGAGGAGGTGGGCCCAGCAGACTACTACATTTTGACATCTTTGCAGTTTCTAGGCAAGGTTTTCGGATTTAGGCTTGTGTGAACTCTGAATCCTGGTTCCACTGGTTTGGCATGCCAGCTTCACAGGCTTATCATCTAAGGAATCATGAGTGTCTTCTTACATAGCTTCATAAATTCTCAACATCATCATCATTTTGAGCTCTTAAAAGCTCCAATTTACAAGCTGACCAGAACATGAAATTCAATAACTTTTGGACCTTACTATTACACTTCTTCAAAACTTTTTCATTTGGGTTTTCTCTGATAAAGGAGGGCAAGCAAAATCCTTCACCCTACTCATGTCCAACGTCCTGTAAAATGAGTTACACAAAACAAGAAGGATGAGAGGTTGTGCTTGGTGAATCACGAGAGGAGGATGAATTGAGGCCATTGTGAACTAGCACCCTCCGACACACCAGTTGGTTGTTTTATACACTAGATGGGGCCATTTTATTCATCTTGTACCTATCCCCGAGTTAATCACCCCTAGTTAATTGATTTAGATTATTTAAAATTAAAACCTAGCTATACTTTTCTTTTTTTAAATGGTATTTTTTTCCTTTTTTTGTACTAACCTACCTAGTTACCTACTTATTATTAACTACCTACTGACTACCTACTAATCACCTTTGTACTTGAAACAAGCTATTTACCTAAGCCTTTTACCCACTAATGTGACCCTACCTATATGGGCCCATATACCTACCCACCCCAAACCCTAAACCCTACATTATGATGATACCATAAGGTGGATCCCAAATGCACATATTGCAAAAAAAACTAGATTTGCAATACTTGCAAGTTTTGAATAAATAACAAAACTATCAACCACCATTTAAGTAACAGTGTAAATCGAAAGGTCGGTAGTAAAATGCAATATTGTCATGTTACTGGAAAAGAATCATAATTATTTTTTGAAAACATGTAGAAAGAAAGGCAAGAAGAGAACAAAGGAAAGCAGAGAAAGGGGAAGAAAAGAAGCAAAGGGAAGAAGGAGAAAACGTGGCTTCAAGTGGGCCAAGGTTGAGAACCTCTGAGTAGTAGGTGAATAAAAACAATAAAAACATTAAGGACAGAGAACACACAAAGGAAATACATATTCCGTTTGAATTAAACTCAACATCAACCAATATGCTAAGGTACTAGAGAGCTTTTGTCCTTAAGCAGCCCTTTTATTGAAACACAATGCCTAACACACAATAGAAAGTCAAAAGTCAAAACTAGGTCGTATGCCTTATCATTAGACAGTGCTCACATGGTAATCACATTCATTTTGTCATGTAATTAGATAGATATTTTCAGGCTTGCTTGCTTTGCTCCCCCCCCTCCCCCCCCAAAGGGAGTTTTGTTTTCGCCCTAACTTTAGCTAGGTCTTATCTCCTATCCCTGGGAGACCTTTACTATGTTTAGAAGCAACCCAAAAGAGATTTGGAGTTTTTATTACAATGGCAGTGGCCTTCTGGTTCACCCAAGGGCATCATCATACAGGCCTGCCTGCTGGAGTCACCAATAAGTGAGTGCTGCCGACACCACAAATTCCCATAGCCCCCATTTCTTTTGTTGCAAATTGTTTTTTTTTTTTTTAAATTATTCTAGGATTTTGCAGTGATAAACGCAGAATGGGAAAATTCAAAAACTCCCTTTGTTTGCCCCCCCATAAAAAAGATTAAAAAAGAAAAGTACGTTCAGAGAGGGACTCCAGGATACCATAGTAGCCTACCTAGCCTCTGCAGGCAGAGAAAATAATTGATTTTCTTTTTTTGATTGATTGTCCAAATTTTTGAAAATACCTGCCGCCATGCTGAAAATGTGAAACAAAACTCTCAAGCACAATATAGCTTCATTATTTAGTGTAATGTCGTATTACAATTTTTATTTTTATTTTTAATTTTTTTACTGCTGAACATAAATGAGCCAAAAAATTTATTAATAATAATAATATTATATTATTAGGCACCTTAGTTGGCTAGGTACTACGGTACGTACTTAATTTCCCACTTTTTTGCAGTTGGAGCACAAGTGCCATAAAAATGGTAGGTACCTACCCATTAGAATGTACAGACCGTGGATTCAGACTCTGTGTGGCAGGCAGTCAGGGCAGTCAGGTAGGTAGGTCAGTAGGTAGGTAGGTAGGTAGGTAGGTAGGTGCTTGTAGCGACTGTCTACGCCATCTGAAGTACCTACCTACCTACCTCGAGTCTGCCTGTCTCCACGCTTTTCGCACTCGGTTTTTGATTCCATGCTTTCTTCTTCTGCTGCTGCTGCTGCTGCTCCTGTTGTTGCGTAAAATGGTTTTGGTGTTGCAACAAATGCTTTTGAGCTCCAGTTGCTGCTGGCTTGCTGGCAGAATTTTGTTTTTTTTGAACTCCTGGTGTTAGTTATTTACAGAATTGTAATTGTTTTGCAGCTCCAGACGCGGTTGTAGTAACAAAATTTTATTTGAGTTTGATTCAGTCAACGTTGCGCAAACTTTTGTTTTTCACTGTAGCTCCAGTTCTACTTGTTGTTGCAACAAAATACTATAGTTTGAGCTCTGGACAGTTGCTGGCTGGGTTGCTGGGTGGCTGCAGGCAGAATTTTTCCTTGGAGCTCCAGTTGACGCAGTGTGCTCATTTTGCAAATGATCGGTATCTGCTGCTGCTGCTCACAATGACCATCATCTCCATCTCCAAGTCTTCCACGCCTCATCGATATAACGAGTCTCCAGCAGCAGCTGTGGCAACAACGCGTCTTGTTGCCCAGCTCGAGAGTTCGGACAAGAAGCTCCAGCTGGAGACGCAGTGCCCTGTATCATCCTCTGACGCTAGCTGTAGTAATGCTGCACCACAAATTTCTTCCACCGCCAGTACTACTATCCTTGTCTGCCCACAACTGCAACAACACCGCTCTGCTGCTGATCAGCAGCAGCAGCAGCCTGTTACCTCCTCCTCCTCCTCAACTGACAAAAGATTCACCAGGAGGAGGAGCCGGGTAATCTCGTCATTTGGTGGTGCTACAGAGAACGATGGTTCATTGTCCCAGAGTTTCTTGAAACTTGAGCGCTCCTTATCCGAACGAGGAGCTGCAGCATCCAAGTCTAGAAACAATATTGCAAGCGGAAACTTGTCTCAGTGCAATCTCTCAAACTACTGCAGGAATTCTATTGGCGAAGCTGCAGCTCTTGGGCTTACAGTAATAGCTGCTTATACTAAGCAGCACATGGTGGTGAGACGGGAAGATGATCGGGAGGAGGAGGAGGAGGCGCCTGATCAGGGCGGCGAGGAGGAGCCTCACTGCACAGTGGACCCACCACCTGCAACAAGTGAGACCTCGGTCTCGACTGCTGCTGCTATCCTGCTGCAGGATCAAAGATCATGTGCACCTCCTCCTCCTCCTCCTCAGACTGTCATCATAGAGCCAATAATACTCTTGCACGGACATGGTGACTGCAGCGGCCACCTCCTCGTCAAGGAGCATGCTCAGGATGATAATGCCACAAGTGATACTTCAGGTAAAATCATTGAGCTCTGAGGAATCCATGGAATCTTAAAAAGAAGCAGCAGCTGCTACATTGCTTGCTTCATGGTAGGATGCAGATGTTGGGTCATTGTCAGGGGCTTCTTGTATAGTTCCTTCCACTTGCTCTTGAAGCATGTTTCCAATGTAATGTATCATGTGGGCATGATGATACTCATGGAGAGAGCCTGGTGATTCTTCTTCTTCTTCTCCTGCCTTTTTTGATCATAGCAACAGTTTTCATAGTTTTTCATTGACCACCATCATCATGCTGCAGATCCTACTGGTGCTGGTGCTGGTGCTGGTGCTGGGCAAAAACATCTGAAGCAAGAGGAAGGAACTCAGCTACCAAAGTCCATTGGAGATCAACACAATGCAGACAAGGCTGAGCTTCAGATAGTTACAATGGAAAATCCTTCAAGTTTCCATAATTCTGAGGCAATGTCTGAGATCATGGCAATGGAGAAAAGTCTGATGGGTGATGCATTTGATTCAGACCAGTCTAGTAAGCAGCTCTATTTGAATGCAAATGGAAATCATGCTAGCTCAACCAGCTTGACTTTGGTAGATCATGAGCTGCAGCTGCCAGCAGATTGTGTCACATCCTCTGAGCAGTCCAATAGTCCAGGTGCCCACCAAGCTAAGCCAACAACAACCACAGACTTAGTGGACAAGATTGAAGATCAAATGATTGTAGCTTTCACGGAAGGTGGATCTAATGTAAATCCAGATCTACAGAAATCAAATGAATTATTACAGCTTCGTGCAAATCAGCCGGTCACAAGTAGAGACGATCAGGAGCCGTCTCTATCTTTTCCAACTCTATCACTTCTACTACAGCCAGAGGAAACACTGAATATGATGAACAGGACTCTGCTTCTGGAAAAGAGTAAGAATTCAGAAGAAGCCAATGGAGGCTACAACAACATCATTGACATGATGATTACTACAGCTACATTAGAACAACAAGAGAGAGAGAGTTACCCAGAAGAAAACCAAGCAGTAACTGAGGAGCCTTCAGCTGCTCAAGAAGGTTTCATGGACTTGTTGACTTCAGACTCCTCCAGAGCAGCAAAGGATGCCCATGAGAAGCTGAGCACAATTGCCGACAATCACAACTCTTCTTCTAGTCATCAATGGACTTCAGCTACTCATGTGGAATCATTGAGTTTGCCAGATGGTGATGTTCAGGAGCTGCCAAGCGTGACTGGGCCTGCCAGGGCAAACAAGGATTTAACTTTGAGCACATGGAATACTACCCAATTCAATCCCTTCATTGCTGAGAAAGTCACCGAGGAACAATTGACTGAAGCTGCATTTCTATCAAGCCTTCAAGACTGCTACAGTGAAGGAAATGCTGAGAGGTGTGCAAGCCCAGAGGATCTTCGGTATCTTTGTGCTGCTGCAAATTCAACTAACAGAGTGAATTATCATGCCTTCCGTTCCAAATCAACAGGAAGACACAGCACTACTGCTGTCAGTGCTGTGAAGGTTGCTGTTAGAGAACATGCAGCAGGGCTGACTGGTGGTGCTCATAGTGATTCAGAGAAAGAGGTAAAATACTTCAGAAATTGTACTTCATGTTTTGGAGTTTTAGCAAATACAAAAATGCAGCAGATCTGCACAGTTTGCCAATGGCTACAGTTTGGGTGTTCATCAATGTGTGCTCATTTGTCTTTGTGTTTTCTGCTTGCTTGTTGTGTACAGGTAAAAGTATCAGCTACCAACACTCGGCTGAATCCTTTGCAGCTACAAGATTTTTGTTCAAAATTCAATAAGGTTGAATTGGATGCCTGCTGTCATGCCAGTGGTGATCTTGATATCATGGCTGTAACAAGTCTGAGAGGCCATGGCCTTTCTGAGAAAAAATTGACAGATGACAACCCAGTTGTAACTGTGTCTTCTTCTGAAGCCAGGAGCTTTAGGTCTCCAACAACTTTCAAAGCAAGGCAATCATGCCCTCATGAAGGAAACAAGTCTCCCCATAGCAGGAAGAACAGTGAGACCAGCATGATAACTTCTGTGATTTGTATGCCAGCAGAAGCACCAGTGATGACAACATTGGTTAAGCAAGAAGATGCACTGGGTGCTGCTGCTGTAGTAGCTCTGAAATCCAAAAGGATCCAGACAAGCCAAGTTACCCCAACTTTACTGGACAGCAGCTCTGCTTTTCCAACAGGTGTTGCTACGACACAATCAGGCTTGCAAAATGAGAGAATCAGAGACACCAGGGCAGCAGCCCAAGTAAAGAAGGCAAATGTAGATCATGTGAAGGGTTCTTTTGGTCAGGAGCACGTTGATTTGGGAGTCACTCCAGTGATTACCACAGGCAGGACTAGGGTACAACTGAAAACTGGAATTGAGTCTAGAGCCACACTGATGGATGCTTTAGCAGGTAAATCTTTGGAGTTGTGCCTAGTAGAGAATCAAGACCAGTGCTTGCAGATCATATCTGCTCTAACATAGAAGAGCTAAACAGTACTTGACATTCTTTATGGTAGAGGGAAAATCATGTTATTACAACCAGAGATTTGTTACAAATGATGCTGAACTTATGAAGCTTGTTTCCATATGTGTGCAGATCAGTGCCAACAAAAGAGGCCTGACTTCATGAAGATTCCAAGGTTTGGAGTGCAAACAATGGGGTGTTGTAATCATGTCAGTAAAATAGCTCCATCACTGACCACATTTGATGGGACGGTGACACTCACCCATGAGAAGTCTAAAAGTATCAGAGACATGCTGCAGCTAGTATCTCTTCCCCAACAGAATCTTGAGGAGTTTCATCCAGTTCTGGCTCCTTCAATCTCCATCCTTGGCAACCGTTCATTCTCAAGCTCCCAGCAGGACAGATTGTGGGAGGAGCAAGCAGAAGCATATTCCAGTGGAGGTAGAGGAACTCCTGGTCGGGAAGATAAATCAACAGCAGCTGCCAGCTTCCTTGCACCCCAGTCGGCTTCTGCTGCTGCAGTCTCAGGTGAGGTTCTGCTTCGATCAGCCTCTGGGTCACTGAGGAAAGGAGCATCATCAGAAGCAACAGTTGTAGTCCTGGCTACCTCAGATACATGTAGTGAGAAGGGTGGCAAGAAGAGGGGGAAAAAGAAAGGCAATCCTAGAACCCCATTGCGGAGTCTACTTGCTGAAGAAACAGAAGAGGATTGTGAGGCCGACTCCATCACTCGATCAACACCAGGTGCTAATCCTTGTGTAAAGCATCTGGTGTTGAGAATAAGGGGAATGGCATCCAAATCTTCTATCCCAAAGAGCCAGCACAGCAGACCACAACAGAAATCCACCTTCTGGAGTAGCTGCATCTGCATCTCTCCTGTCAAGTAGGTGAGCAGGAAGAACAAGAACTTTTAAAACTTCTGTTCTGATGATTGGATTTGCTAAGGTACACTCTTGAATTCTTAGCTTTCAGTAATATGTCAATAGTATATGTATCAAGCAAGCATATCTCTGAGGTTGAAGACCAAGTTCCTACCTTTACAACCTCAACTGTTGACAACTCTCTGGGTTATCATCCGTCCCAATTTCCTTCAATTGCTTTTGGTCCTGAATTGCACCCACAGTCAGCTTTGCAAAGGAACATGTTTTTTACCAGAAAAGTTTCCATGGTGATCAGCTTGGAGCCTGCAGTTGATTGGTGTTGTTGGTTTTGGACTGGCTTCCATGCCTACCCACCAGCTGCTTTGCTACTTACACCAAGTCTTCATATGAGAGCTGGAAACTCAACATGCCAACACAACCCTGAAATTTTCCTAGGAGCATCATCAACACTACCTACCATCAGGGTTCCAAAAAGGTGTCAAAACACCAAATGTTCCAATTTTGAGAGCGATTGAGAATTTTGAAACTTTGTCATTTCAATGAGGGCCTAAGGGAGGGACCTTCCAGAATACTATGTTTGGAAGTGGTTGGTTCATCCTGCAAAAGTCCGGGCTATGATGAATCCATTTGAGTATGTGATGAGTTCTAATGAAATCCAATTTTGGCTCAAATTGCACTAAATCCCTTCTGACCAGGTTGTCATTTAGTGGAATCCGGTGATAATTTAACACAATGAAAAGCCCTTAGTGCACTCTTTTGCAAAGGTTCTTGGAAGGCAAGCAACTCTTTGCCTAATGGCTTTGCCTTTTGTTTTAGGGTTTTGTCACAATGAAATCATGTGACATGCACAATTAACTTATATATCATTTGTCCAAAAAACCTCAATTGTTCTTGGTGTTCAATATGTGCATTATTTAAATTGATTCAATCATTCTTCATGTTAAGCTTCACCAAACATCGCCAACTAATTGTGAGTCTACATGTACCATTGCATTTGAAAAGCAAAGCATTGATAGAGAGAAATGCAATGCAATGAGTTGAGATAGTTATAACTTGTATACTACAAGCCATCAAGTTCTAGAGGAAAAAATGTATAGATTCAACTCTAGATTGCAAGAAATATTTGTAGTAATGGCTTTAGAAAAACATTGTTTAAAGAAGTGCAAAATCTCAATAATGACTTCCAATGGTTATTTGCAATTGTAGTTAAACTAATAAGCAAGACAAGGACAAAGAAATCCAAAGGCTCACCTATGAGTTGTAGTAGTTGACCAAATCAACGATGCATGAGAAACAAGAGAATTGTGGCAATTGCCAAAGGAAATATGATGAAACAATGTAAGAGAAACTAGAAATACTAATGAACTTAAAACCAAATTGAATGAACTAAACTTAAATGTATTGATTAGTTTGCAAACTCAATGTTTAAGATTGTTTGTTAATGAAGAATTCATTGTAATTGACTATCGCCTCCACAACATTGTTCCCTTGTTTTGTCATAGATCCTCCAATGTCGAATGCTTTGGATGACTTAGTTGATGCAACAACACTCATTGCCATAGTTGGGTTCAAAATGGTGGTCCAACAAAATATCATACCACCATTGTCATCATGGATGGTAGTGACTAGTTGCCATTATTCCTAATCAATTTCATCAAGTCCTAGTAGTGAGTGTAGTAGATAAGTCCTTTGAAAAGAGACCCAAAACAATCACACCAAATTTCTATCATTTGGCATGAAAATCCATACCATGTGGGAAGAATTCATGCCATGAATATGTGACTAACGATTGTTGCATAATTTTCCTTGTTGGTCCCACTAAGGGTTCAATCTCTATAATGGACATTACTTCAACAATTGAATAAACTTGAACTTCCCATAAATACTCCAAGTCAAAAATGGACAATCACAAGAGATCCCGCTTGATGAACAAAATCAAAAGGATATGAAAATAGGGGACCATGTTCCAAAGTTTGCTTAAATTGAATCCATGTGTTTGAAAATTATTGCATCATGACTGGAACAAGTTATATGTTTCCACTTGATTCCACTCAATATGAAACAACAAGGTATGTTCCACATGGTTTTAAATGTAAAAAACATAACAAAAACATATTAAAAAACACTAGACAACAACAAGATCTTTGAATAGCAAGGCTTGAACATATGATGCCATCAAATTCTTATCATTCAAAGAAACACATTTTCTATGATTCTATTTAAAAAGGTGACAAAATTATCAATTGTGTAACCCAAAAAAATGAATACTTGAATATAGTAATTGAATGCAAACTACTTGCAAGCAATGATTCCTAGAAAATGTGTGCATGTAGGTGTGCAAATTACATTGGTAAAATTATGGAATGACAATCACCAAAGCAAAACACAATAATCTTGGAACATGTATTTGGATGTTGGAAGTCATAGAACTAATGTCACAAGTTGTTCATCCAAAAAATGCATGCACATTCCTCAACCAATGTAAATATGGGGTTGGACATAATGATAGCCAATAGTCATTATGGGCATAAGGAATTGGAATTACAAACTTCATAAAACATAAAAAATAATAGTTGGGTATTGCTTATTTAGTTCAAAATAGGAGATGGGTAAGACCATTTGCATGATCATAAGTGCATGTCCAACAAAGGCCAAAGAAATGTGCATGAATAAAAGATCCAAAGAACATACATGTAACCACCAAAATAAGAACTACATAACTCTTTAGTTTGAATTCTCCATCCAACATCTTAACATGACGAATAGGAAGAGGAAACCACCAATCACATTGGGCACCAAATACATAACCACTACCACAACATACAAGTATGAATTTTCCCACCATTTTTGAAGTCAATTCAAGATGTCATTGATCAAATATTGAGGATGGTTTTAGGTGTGAACATAACACATGGTTAGGAAAATGAAAAATTCAAACCACTTCTTTTGATATAAACCTTACACGGTTCCAAATGCAAGATTTTTTCAAAACTAGCTCCCAACTTTGATGGCATGATATAGCAAAAAAAATAACACACATTTAATTCATTTAGGACTTCAGGGTGGTTGCACAATAAGGTGCTCATTTTTGGACATCATGGGGCAATTTTTTGCATAGTGTTTGATAAACTTTGAATTATATTTGTTTATGAGTGGATTAGATGTTTTAATGGGACTCACCTACCTTATATACTCTTTGTAGAAGTAATATAAAAATTTCTAAAAGAAGATGTTATCATCTTAGTAAGTAATGGACTTTTGCAATTAGGTAACACACCTACTCACAATCCATAAAAATCAATATGGACTCATATTGAATAACTTGTTTGGAAGAATTGTGAATTCTTTTTTCTAACTTGATATATGGGTTATAACAATCCTTAAATGAAGAGCTTTCCAAAAATAAAATAAAATCATATTGTGGTTATAGTTATGGAAAAGTTTGGAAACTTACAAAGTCCTTGATTAATGAAAGACAATGATTTGGGACATGTCGTTTCACAAAAAGTTGTCCACAAGCAATACATAAGAACTTCTAATCATCAAATGGACAAAAAATTAGTTTTTACTCTAAACTATTACTACAAGGTGATGTCATGTAAACATGTGTCACAATTTGGCTTTAACATGTACATTAGGGTTGTTTTTCCAATCACCAAATTTCAAATGCAATTTTATGTTCCCTTTTTTGCATTGTGTGTGTTACTTGGGGTTTAACATTTGTGTGCAAACATTTTGCAAAAGAGGTTGTGTGTTGTATTTTGTGGAGCTTTATCCAACCATATTTTTAAATTTCTACATTATTGTGAAAATTTGTTGAATGTGGTTGTGGTTTGTAAGGCAAGATCACATGATTTATTGAATTTGTGCATTGAACCAAGTTATGTGTGAACATGTTGGTCAAAATTATTAAATATTTGTTTGAAAAGGATTATGACAATCAATATGACCTACCTCTACCATTTACATTTATTGGATTGAATCTCATAAATAAGGTGTCAACTTCTTATCTCCAAAACCAAAGTTTTAATTTTGAAATCGAACCTCTACCATGGTATTGTATCAATTGTCTAAAGGAGGGTGATGTCCTATTGATTAAAGTTATTATTGCGGAACATCCATGAGGAGTGAAGATGGTGTTCTTTTCACTTTAGTTTAAATCACATCTTTTCCCAAATCAAACTATTTGTGTGAAATTTTTAGGGTACTTTGGAAAATGAACACATATATTTTGATAGGTGGTTGGTGGATTTATTCTAATGTTCATCCTATAGAACTAGAGCATGCATTGGTGAATCTACAGCCAACTTACTGATATGAAGAAACAAAGAATGATAATGTTCGTTTGATCCTTAAACATTGTGGATGTTTTTGTTCTTTGCAGCTTTACACATCATCTATTTCATATTCCTTGATGTTGTTTCTATTTCCAGGAATTACTTCTTGGACAACTTTATTCTTGTCATTAGGTTAACAGACATTTGGTGCATGCAGGTCTAATGGATGGGTTTCCAAAGGAATGTTGAAAAGAGGGCACAAGGTCGCATGTAAGCTAAAAAGGCTGATCGTTTACATGCCATTGTTGCTGATGTACAAGTTAGAATGAATGACAATGTCGATCTAAGGCTTTACGCAAAGTTGCTGAATAAGAACAACAAGTTGTTGAGTAAGCATTTGTAGTATTTGAACATGTGATGGAAGAATGAGAGCAACGAAGAATAGCAAAAAACATTGACAATTACATCATAACAAGGTTGAGGATTTGCCCAAGTCCAAAAAGCCAAAAACTTGTTATGGAAAAAACATTGTTTTATGTTGGTGTTTCTAAAAACCTACATGTTCACACAACTTGGTTCAATTTTGTATTGTTAATAGTCCATCTTCACACATTAGAGTAGCTAATGAGTCCATAGATTATTAATTGTGTATCTTGATTAGTCCATCCTACTATAGTGGATTAGCTAATGAGTCCATCTTGCTAATTGTCTATGGACTAATTAGTCCATCCTACCACATTGGAGTAGCCAATGAGTCCATTTTGCTATTATGTGTCTTGATCAATCCATCCTACTATAGTGTAATAGCCAATGAGTTCATCTTGCTAACTATCTATGGACTAATTAGTCCATCCTACCACATTGGAATAATTAGTGAATCCATATGCCTAAAAGTTTATCATGGTAGTCCATCAAGTTACACATTAAAGTTTTGACCTTCCATTCAATTCCACACATTCCCTTGAACGCCCCCAAACTCCTTAAGAAACCCAAGTGTGGGTCCTAGAGTGAAAAAAAAAAAAAAAAAAAAAGTTGGGGCACATTCCCTAATTCGCAACACTTTAGGGATAGGAGGGTGTGCTAAAACTCTGGGATGGACTAGGATGAACCCACAAGTAAAAATCCAAGATGAAATCAACCTACACAACCAAAAAAAAAGGGTGGTTAGTGCAAATTGAATGGAAATTATGCAACAGATTTAATAAAGACAACCTCAAACACAAATTTTACATAGCCCGCAACCTTTGAGAAGAGGCACCACTCCCCTCCCTATAGTATATTTTGTGTCTCTCCACGGGGATTACATCCAAATGTTACTTTTCCTCAGGAATCCCAAAATTGGGACTATTGTCACTAGTAGAAATCAGCCAAAATGTAACTAATCCATTTACGACTACATGCGACTTATAATTGTTTGCGATTAGATTTGGGAATATTACAACTACAAGACCAAATTTCAACTATTTTGGTCATTCTCCCAACTATGATGCAATTATTAGAAATTTCATCCTATAGGTTGGGTTTATTTTACATTTATTTTCATCCATTAATAGGTTGATATGTCCCATTAGTTGCAATACTCACCAAATTGGTCACATCCTAAAGGTATTCTAAAATGACATAGGGGTGCATTTTAACATATGTACCAAAATTATATATAATATGCATACATATGTATATTATTCATATAATAAATCTCAAAATTAATATTTTAACTTTGAATTTTTTATTCAAATCTGAAAATTGATATTTCAATTTTGAAAACTACTATTTTAATTTTATTTTTTTAATATTAGGATTTGAAACTTGATATTTGAATCTGAAAAATGTTATTTCAATTGTTTAAAACATTATTTGAATTTAATTTTCTTGATTTGAATATGATATTTTCAATTTAATTAAAAAAAAGGCTTATTTGATCTCAAATTTGATATTTGGATTCTAAATTAATATTTTCGAATCCAAACATTCATATTTCAATTCAGAAATTATTAATTAATTATAAAAATGAGCATTTTAATTTTGAATATTTTAATATGAATATTAAATTTTATATTTCAACTCTGAAAATCTTACATTTAAATTTTAAATAATCATTTCATTTGAGCTTGAAATTTTAATTCCAAATTATTATTTTGGATTCTCAGAATTAATACTTCCAATCTGAAAATTATTAATTGAGTCTAAAAATGGACATTTCAATTTTGAATATTGTTATTTGAATCTGAAAATTGACATTCAATTCAGAAAATTATTAATTGAGTCTTAAAATGGACATTTTCATTTTGAATATTATTATTTTAATTTGAAAATTGAAATTTCAATTCTGAATTTCTTTATTTAACTTCAAAAAACTTATTTGATCTAGGATTTTATATTTGAATTCTGAATTGTTATTTTGGAATCTTAAATTTATGTTTTAATTCAAAAAATTATTGATTGAGTTTTAAGGGTTTTTTCTACTAGTGTTATCCATAATATATCATTTTTATAAATAATTATAAATGATTATGTTTATTAAAATTTAGTTACACATAATAATAATTGTTATAACATAGATATGTATATTTTCTAATTTATATTTTTATATGAGAATAAATAAATAAATTTAATTAATGTGACATTACTTTAAAATCGTTGCAATTCTTCATATAAGAATTAATTAGTATGTGCATAATTATTTTCTAATTAAACATAATTATTCACACTCATTAATTTATAACTTCAAACCTGAATTAAAAATTTGGAAAAATTATAGTGGAGTTAAAATAATTATTTTACTAATTTTTATTTCACGAATTATTATATATTAATATTATTATTTAAAAATTTTGTGATTAATCATCTATGATAAATATTTTATAGTAATTTTAAAGTAATTATGAAAATTTATGTTATGTTTAGCAAATTATTGTATTTATAGTTAGTAATTAGCAAAATAAAAAAATTTACTTGACCTATAATTTTTTTTAAACAATAAATGTAATTATACAATAAGTAATGTAATTAATTGAATACTAAATTTTTAAAAATTTGTGTAAGAATTTACTTTTTAATATTAATTGTTAATCCATTACTTAAATATTTAAAATAATTAATTTTTAAATTATAGTCATTAAACTAGTTTTAAATTAATTATATCATATATAATTCGATCAGATTTTAAAACGTAATAAAATATTTTAAAATATTGAAAATATTTAATTATTTGTGAATTATGTATTAATAACTTGTGAGTTACCAGATAGTTAGTTTGTTAAATATTAATAACTTATTGCTTATTTAAGTAATTGATAATGAATAATGAATATTTGTAATGTATAATTTATAATTTATTAATTAAATGAATATCTAATTATCTAGCACTTGAATTGTTTAAAAATCTAAAAACTAAGAAAGTAAGGCATGAAGAAAGTTTTGGAATTACAACTTAGTTTGTGATGAAGTTGCAACTTCAAAACTTATCCCATATTGTTTGTTCTTCATTCTTATTTTGAACATTATATAAACAAGGGGGTGTGGGCATCCAATTTCACATTAAAAAATTTGTGCACATGGGATGAATTCACACCAAAAAAAAAAAAAAAACCAAATTATGCACATTTCCAAAGTGCCTACCTTTTCAACCTACTTGTTTATCTAACTAGGTAGGTATTTAATTTGACCTACCCACCTAGGTTTACTTATGTACCTACCTACCTAAGTACCTACTTATATAGGTAGGTTCGTATGTAACCTAGGTTTGTAAACACATATTTATGTACCTACCTAAGTACCTACCAACTTGATATTAATATTTTAAATAAAAATTTTAATGTCATGTGGCATATTTACATTGGGCCACATGTCATAATATAAAATCATCCAAATATTAAAATTGAACATTTTAGATTATTTCAAAATAATGATAATAATACTTTAAATAATCAAATATTAAAACACGTGGCAACACATCATTTGCCCTTAATTGTGACCAAAATAGTTGTATCTTAGTCGCATATGATAATATGTATACAATGTAGTCAAAGGATGAAATGTATTTGTTGACTTTTTTTTTCATACAATACCCTTTGTCATTTGCAACTAATTTATCACATTTGACTTGTCTTAAGTGACTGAAGGGATTTTAGTTGCAAAATGTATCTTGTGACTAAAATTTAGTCACAAAGATTAGTCGAAAATACACAATTTTCTTCTAGTGTGTTATCCCAAAGCTTTGGACACTCATATTTTTTTCAAATCAAATTTGTTTTGAAAATAAAAGGACAATATATTATAACCCTTAAAAAGATCTTTCTAACGATGTATAACACATTCCAATTAGAGTTCATTTTTTTCCTACTTTCGAAAGCTTTGTGGTCAGGAAACAAATTCCAATTTGACTCTCGCCCCCTTCTTTTGATCATAACTCATGCAAATCAGGTCTAAATGAACAATGTAAAGGCACTTTAAGCACACTTCAAAACCTTTTAAATGGTGTGCTAGGGGGCCCAATTTGATGCTTGTTTGCCTTTCCAACCAAGGTTTTAAACATCCGTGACTATCGCATGAATGGAACTCCCAAAGTGGGAATGCACTTAAGAGTCATTGGGCTTTATCCCTTACACTTTCCCCCATTTGTGAAAATGTGTTTCACCCCTAAACACACTCTTTTGGCCTCATGGACCCTTGCACTTCACATATAATCTCGAACCCAATGTTAGGGTTGCAACATTAATTGCTTCATTTCATGCTCTGAAAACTATTTGGAAGTAGACATATAATCAACAACTTTTTCATGGTTATCCCTTTCTGAATACATAAACTTTGTAATATTTTACTTATAATTTCCAACTTTAAATATATGTTTTAGATTTGTCCATTCATGAACTAATCTATTGTCTTTTTCTTGCATACATCTTCCATCAACCACAAGTTTATTAAATTGAACTATGCATCTACTAAATTTTTCCTTAAGTTCAAAGTAACTAATCAAGGAATATGAATCAGGTAGCATTTTTTTGAACTTCTAAAACCATATTTTGTTAAGCCCATGCAAAATTGAAATACATGTTTTTATATTTATCATGTGGAGGTTGATGAACTACAACTAGGACTGAACAACATGTGCAGGCATCACAAGTCTTTGAAGGTTTGTACCCATCATGAAGATGAGGTATGTGCACCATGCAATGCTTTGTATAAAGGTACTACAAGCTTGTGGGAATCCATTATTTGTTCAAAAAAAAATTATGATGAGTGGCACATAAAGGAATGTTTTTATGGAAAGTGCACTAGTTGTGGAATGCAAAAGTTGCAATTTTGTGGAAATGAGTTAAATGGGTTAGATGATTGGGTAGTACAATGGAGGCATTATGCCTTAGAAGAGATTAGGTCCAGAAATGGAAAAGGCTTAAAAACTAACTTTGGTCTACAAGAACATTTCCTCAAATGAATTTATTAAGTATTTCAAACCCAAGCTCCAACATTTTGTAAAACACAATTTTGTTGTTGGATGCTAGGACAAGACAAATCAATTTTGAAGAAAAATCGGCCACACCCAATTATTCCCCCATTGCCATTAATAAGGCGCATCAAATTTTGGAAAAGACCAACCTATAATAAATCATATGATCTTGAGTTAATTAACACCATAACATGAACATAAATTCATAACAAGACATTTAAACCAAATGCAAATTATAACTAAATTTGAAATGAATCTTGCAACAATGGCCTCATCACCACATGATATTTAACAACAAATTTGAAAATGCGTCATTCGAGTTGAAAGCTATCTTCTCATGACAATGAAACTCCTTTCCAAAAAACATAAATCCAAATTGTTAGATCATTAATTACTAACCTTCTAGTATGGCAAATCAAAGAAAGTGTTTTTGTGTTTCACTCTAATTCTAGCACATGGATGATCATCCTCTCTCCCACCATTCAACTTCCACGTTTCATATGCATTAGCATGGTCCAAGACCTCAAACATGTTCATGATTGGTGGGGCTACCCTACACTCAGTCTTCCCATTGAAATTGCATGTGTTTGATATAAATGGATGAGTGATCAGAGCCATCAATAATGACAAAGGTGAATTGTTTTCCCAAGCCTTTTGGAATGATACCTACATGTGTTTGTGTCATAGGCAAAGTAGCCTTTGTAGCCTTTTGTAAATCATGGATTGACCACATAAGGATAGCCCTTAATGTAAACATGCAATTCCCCTCGATTTTGTCACATCCCATGCACCCACACCCTTCCATCTAACTCTTGTAACTCTTCCAACAAAGGTGCCATGTAAACATCAGTGTTATTATTATTCATTGATTCTTTGTTTGAGATCAACAATTTAAGTATCAAAAACAAATTCTTAACAATTAACCATGGAGGCAAATTGTAGTTTAAGAGGATGAGTGGCCATGTAGACCAAGTCATGGATTGATTTCCGAAAGGGTTGACTCCATCTAGGGCAAGCCCAACCTTGAGATTTCAGGGATCACTTGCAAAATTTGGCCATAAACTATCTATGTGTGTCCAAGCTTTTGAATCAACTACATGGCAAACAAAACCCTCCTAACTTCTATTAACCTGGTGCCACTACATTAGTTCTTAAAGGTTTGGTGCTCTATACATCCGCCTTAGCTTGGGAATAAGTAGAAAGTTCTTCAAGATGTTCTTTGCCACCTTATTGAGTCCAAGAATGTATCTTCCTTCACCACAATTGGGCAATGATTTGTTATAGCATATTGGTTACGATACAACACACACCCATTCTCACAAACATGGATCAAGATATACCCAAGTCCTAGATCTTGAATCAACCGCTTTGCCTCATAATGTGATCTAGGTAAGTCATTAGGTTTTGGCACAATAGAATTTTGTAACAAGGACAATAACTCGTCCACAAACCCATTTGTGACCCTATGGGTTGCACAAGTATTGAGAATCATGAGTGTACATGTCAACCTATTTAGCCGACACCTTTAATTCATCTTTTAGTTTTAAAAAATAAAGGTCATCTATTGTTGGGTTAAATGTAGCCTCACACCCTACTTGGTTTGTTTATGTTGCTTCATGGTTCACACCTTCAATCTCAAAGTCCATTTCATCACAAAAATTGAAAACTTGATCTTACCTATTCATATTTGCCCCTTGTTGCAAGATGTCTTAAGTTGCTACCCCACATGCTTGCCATGCATCATTTAGAGCTCCTATCATCTAAGCACTTTTAAATCCACCTATATGTGTTCAACACCCTTGTACCTTGGGTGGCAATTGGTGGATTAGCACTAGCAGCTACAACAAGGTCCCCTCCATCAACCTAGTCCTTCTATGAAGAGTCTAATGGTGCATCATACAAAAATAGAAAGTAGAACAAAAAGGTCTGGATTAGATACACTATGGGCCATTGCCATATCAATGATCCCTAGCCCTACTTTGGAACATTGTAGGTTAAGTTTTAATTTACTTTTCATTGAAATTTTGGTATGCATGGGTAAAAATATAAAAAATACTTACATGAGTAGGTTTGATGCTACACAAAATAGGATCATGCCCAAATTTTTAAAGGTGTTCATGTACCACTTTCCATGTTTAAGACCTCCTTCCATGGCAAACATTGTAATTACAAGGAAGTTTGGATAATTTCTTAACATTTGCATAGGCTTTTTTTTTTCACCATAGCTTTTCATCCTAGCTTGTAAATGTGACTCAAGGCTTAAAAGTTGTACACGAATCAACCCTAGTTGGTTTGGAAGCATATCTACTAACCTATTGGGTGTGGCATTAAGGGCCACACAACAAGTACTTAAATTTTGATTGTCACACAATAGTAAAATTTCAATTTCTAGTTGTGGTTCAAGTAGTTATCAACATCCCCTAGGACTTGTAATAATGAAAATGGTTGTAACCATTGAACTATTCATTAATTAATTAATGCCCTATATCCGCAAAAACTTCACATTTGAAATAGGCCATGTTTACGCTTTGACCGAAACTTTTTATAGCCTGAAATGGCTTGTAAGCATATTATACCCAAGACCAAAGGGGCAAGTAGTTTAATGTAGGTGATATCAGTGAATACAAAAGCAATATAAAGTAATCCAATTGATTGAACAATTTGGATTTCCCAAAACTCCCATTTAAACCAACAAAAGGATTTGGTATAGTTATCAAAGAAAACTTGTAAGTTAATTGTCAATCGATTGCATGATTTTCCACAAAATTCAAGATTGTCCTTACTAATAGCTTCATGTGCATGTACCATATATAGAAAGATAGTAAGTGAACCTTGTGGCTAAAAAAAAATGCATGGTCATTTTTGGGTAAACACACCTTTGTGTTATAGCCTTTGATGATAGCTTTCTACTATATCCATTTCCCTTAGCCAAATGATGTACCTCCATGGCAAATGTGACAATCGAAACTTATCCTTTGGTTTTTGGGTAACCACCTAACTTTTAATTCTTATCCTTTGATTTATGGGGTGCGTACTAGTTGTGTACAAAAATAGACCCCTTGATTTTAGGAGGCTAATTATAGCAACTCAATTGCCTGAAATTCCCATGAATTCCCACCAAAAACATAACTCGCATGAATATGTGACACATACTAACACTTAGCATTTTAGGACATATGTTGTGGTTGTAAGCATTTCATTCCCCAGGTTGTGGGCGCAAGCATCTCACTCCTTACACTATGGTTGCATGCATTCTTAAATCTATGACTCCATATATGATTGATTTTGTAGTCATACCAAATACATATGACTTAGAAGCCTTTAGTTGTAATGGACAAATAACAAAACACAAGTAGTCATTTAATGTTTAACGTGGCACTTTTCATCTTATAGTCATTAATGACAAGTCATAGAAGACAAACCATATATAATGTTGAAGTGTCATATAATGAATGACTAAAATATGGTTGGCAGACACAAAACATTTTTATAGGTAGGTAGGTAGGTAGTAGGTTTAGGTAGGTCAAAAAAGGCAAGTATGTAGGTAGGTCAGTTGTTCATTAATAATTTGTTGGCCCAAATTTGCCACAATTGATGAACTAGGTGACAATTTTGAATCATTTGCTCCAACATTCAAATTTTTCACTACACACAAAAATAAGCTCAAATATTTAAGTGTTCAAGATTCAATTTCCAAGACCCTATACATAAAGTTCACACCAATGGGATTATTGCATAAGCACAAGCAATACTTGAAAAACCTTAAATTATTGGGCAAGTTACTTATCCTACTTATAGACCTATATTGTCCAACTTGGAAGGCAATAAAATTACTTTTTAGGGTACTTGTCCTACATACAAACTTGAATTAAACCATTTGGAAGAAATTGGAAGTACTATGCATGATGCTAATCCTACTTACAAACCTATTGTCCAACTTGGATGGTAGTATAATTACTTGTTAAAGTACTTGTCCTACTTACAACTTGGAAGTAACCCACTTGGAAGACACTATAATTATTATGCATGATACTTGTTTTACTTATAAACTTATTGCACCACTTGAAAGACCCCATACTATTGGGCAATGTTACTTGTCATACTTGTAGACCTATTGTCTCACAACTTCAAAGGCATTAAGACTACCAAAGTGATTACTTGGCATATTTACAAGTCTACCTTCCCACTCAGAAGGCATTACAGATACTAGGCAGGGTATGTGTCCTACTTGGAGACCATTTGTCCCAATTGAAACACACCAAAAGTATTGGGTAGGGTACTTGTTATATTTATAGACTTGTTGTCCCACTTGGCAAACACTTGTTTAAATGTTGGTTCCTGTACTTGAAAATCACATAAACCACTTCTAGAACACTTTTATTGACAATCCATTAAAACCAAAGGGAAGATGTGTTGTTTCATTTCCAGATTCTATTTTCAAAAGGCACAATGCCACTTGAGACATCATGGAGACTTCCAAACATATTTGCAAGATCTACTAAACACCTTTAATTTCTTGTTAAGCCAAAGTACAAAGTCAAAACACACCTTAAATTTTACTTCTACTTATATAATTAAATTTATGGAATGATAGATTTTTGTTGAACTCTAACAAGTATTTACAAGTTATGCATGTATGTTGTAGATTTGTAAATGAAAAGGAAATGAGATTTAAAGGAACTTATGAATTATGTGTTCTTTGGGCTGCATTTCATGTTTGGCATACTTTGTAAAATTTGGACCAAACGTCTCCAACTTGGGATGCTTCAGCACCATGTAGAGTTGTTGGAATCTTGTAGTTGAAAGCTAATTTGTGGACAAAGGTTTCCCACGAGTGACACTAGCATAAACAATGGATTTGCTCTCCAAATGTGTAGCCATGCAAAATAGGTGGTAAGTGCATCCACACGATGTAATAAAAATATTTTTGCATGCATAATAGAACCCATAGATTGGACAATTTGTGACAAACACAAGTTGTGAATCTCCTTCAAGAGCTTCAAGAAGGTTTTCAATGGGAAGGGGAGAGGTAAACACACCATTTCCATGGGTCATGAGTTGGATCTGATGAAGTAATCCATCAATCCATACTTTGTAACTGCCCAATTTTTGATCAAAGGTTTAAAGTTGCAACTTTGAATGTTGGAATTTTTCTAAAACATTTGCAAGCTCCTTCTCTCCCTTATCCACTTTTTCAACCAACAAATCCATTGCAAACTATTGATTGCTTACATGTTTTTCAACCCCTCGCAACTCCTCAATTGACAGAATAAGAGTATGTTTCGCATCATCAATAATGTTTTAATACGAACTTGAATTTAATTAATGCTAAACATACTGCACTTTTTTTTGACCTTAACTGCCTCCTTTAAGGTTTACAATTTCAATTTATAGAGACGTCTCTTTTCCCAAGACCACCATTTTGGGACCTAAACCTTGATCTTCAACCCAAGCATTTAACAACTTTTTGAATGTAGGGTGAAACATGATAAAGTATACATTTCGTAATCCTTGTCAAAAAAATGTAAAGAAGGCATAAATCCAGCTTTAACATATTAAATTTTAAATTTAGATTTAATTTAATGATCAATATCAACATGTTTTTTGAATTTATGTCAATGATATTGAAGAATCACATGTTTAAAATAAATTTAAGTAGATTTCTAAAAAATGCAAGTAGATTTTTTTTACTTTCTAGTTTGCCCAAAGAAACGAAGTAAGCTTTAAGTAGATGATATATTGAATTGTTTTACTTTCTTGGTCAATGGCCATCTAATTTACTTATGAATTTTCAACTTCCCAGAAGTTTTTTAAAAAAAATCAATCTTTCAATGTAAAATTTTTTTGAACACAATTCCACCAGTGAATTTCAAAAATACTTTTGACCTACTTTTAGTACACTAAAGTTTTTCAAACTTTGAATACAACATACTATAAACTCAGTATTGTGCACCGTGATGGTTTGACAATGATTGAAAAGGTTTCAACTTTACTTTCTTGCATTTATGTGTAAAAATATGACAGTAACTATTCATAGCTATTTTTGTTGTATATTTAATCATGTTTTCACCCTATAGAAACTTGGTGAGGGAGGAAAACAATGGTAGTGGTCTTGTTCCCAATCAAAAGCATTGAATCATCATCTTCTACATTGCTAGACTTAGTATTGTAATTTGAGTTTGTAAGCAAATTGGTGGACTTTGAGCCTTGCAAGCTATGATGACTACTTTTAAGCCTAGAAGTAGCCCGAGTGGCCTTTTTCATTTGTAGTTGTGTGTAATCATACGCATACTAGGTCCAATTCAATTTTTCCCTTTTATGTTGGGCTAACCAACCTTTGAAGAAAATTGCAAAATATTGCCTATTATTAAAGGGATAATAATAAATTACTTCATAAAGCTTCAAGATAGCTTCAGAATTAACAACACTCAAATGTTCATTGGGTTTTGGCTTCTAGCCATTCTACTCCTTCTTCCCAATTCTTTTTTCTAATTTTGCACGTGCAATAATGTTAAAATTTAGATCTTTGCATGGATCCATCCCAATATTGTTAAACTTCAGGCTCTTTTAGAAGTCATCTAAAGTCCATGATGTTTTCCCCAATTTTGATTAACCCTACCCAACTTTTCTATTTACCGCTTGCTTACTACTTGAATAACCACATTGGGATTCATAGGTGCCAAACACTGATTGATTTCTTTAGGTTTGCCCAAATTCAAAGCCATCACCAGACGATTTGAGGAAAAACAAAAAACTTCAAATAATTGGATAAAAAAATTTAAAACCACAAGTCACCAAGATTCACTATGACAAATTTACAAGGGTAAAAACATGAGAGGGGTATATTAAACAAATCTTCCAAAGCCATGATTATGAAAAAATAATACAAAACTAAATAGGTTTTGAAAAGCACAAGGTCATGAAATGAATAAAAGAAAAACTTTGAGAAATGAAGGTTATAGGTTAGAAAATATACATTTTTAAACTCCGAAATTGTGAACTATTAGTTGCATTCTCACATTTCAAAGCTTCTCAATAAACAACAAAACTTCATGGCACAAAGTAAATATTGAAGAGCTTCAATACTTCCCTTACTTGATCTTCACACCTTAAACTTGATGGAATGAACAATATGAAGGAACAATGGAAGTTGTAGCAAGTTGAAAGTTCAAGCTTGAATTACCTATCCTCTTACCCACAAAAGGAAACCAACTTAAGAATGAACCCACAAAAACAAAGGGAAAGGAAAAAAACTTACAAGTGAATGGGTGCCATTGTTGGGCTTGTTTACAAACCTTAGGCAACAACTTTTGTTAATGTTATGCTGCCACCATAAAGTTCAACATTTTGCTTTCTTGTGTGTGCATTGTTAAGGAACAAGTGCTAAACCTAAAACAAACCACCCCTTTGTGCATGGGCAAAAATTTCTAGTGCAAGTTTTCAAAACTTGAATGCTTTGCAAACTCCTTTTCTTGAACATTAAAAGTAACACGAAACCCTAACCAAAGTACCCTTGTGCAACCTATGACAATCTATGATGTAGATGCCTATGTCCTACCGAGCTACGCATTCAAAATTTTGACTGTTTGGCTTGCTTTTACTTAGGTAGTAGGGATCACCATTTGATATACTTTTCCATGCTTACACCCATCAAAAGTAATAATTAACACACAAAATTTCACTCACTTTGAATTCTTTTAAAAATCACATATGGTTTATTTGGGCCTTAAAAGTAAAACAAGTTATATAAACCATGAATATGCAATTAATTCATATTTTTTTCTTTAAGTAATTGTACACCCATAATTTAATAAAAGTTATTTAAAACATCCATTTGATAGCAAAATTTATCGTTTTTCATAAATTTGACATTTATCCTTTTAGAATGATTAAAAAACATTATACCAAAGTACATCTTTAATGGGAGACCATTTTACAACTTAAAAAATCATAATCATCAACATTTATCATAACATAACGTACTGTTGAACATTTATTTATCATCTAATATGAACATCATTACTTTAAAACATATTTAAAGTTTTCGTGAAAAAGATTATTCATTATTTTTTGTATGTGCAAAATTTTGTGAACAATTTTTTCTAACTAATATTTTAAATGATTTTGTTAAATTATAGTCTCTATGACAAGTTCCTAAAAGTTAAAAATGTATTCTAATCAATTGTTGAATTGTTCAAATGTGCATTAATGTCATGACATAATGAGAATTAAATTATGATGTGATCCACCTTTAATTCCACATTTCTACCACAAAATCTTCTCCAAAATATCTGGAAAGCCACCTCAAAAATGTGTTGAAGTCAAAATGCAATATTGTGATTCCTTTTGTTTACACTGATCCAAAATATTTTAATCTTAGCACAAAATATTTCAATCTTCAACATGGATTGGAACTTGCCTTTTGTGATTTATAATAAAAATAACATAGCATCTTTGATTTATTGCTCATAAAGTGTGACACACTTATGTATTAAGGCAATGTTGCCCTTTGTAGTCATTCAACTTATGTGAATATTAAATAGCAAGTTGGAACATTTATCATTTGGTTCTTATTTGAAATTTATGTAAGTTTGAATGTTGTGTTTTGGTGAAATTTAATGCATTCATGTGTGTTGGAATCCCTTTATGTAAAGCCAATGGTGAAACATTAGGGAATGTCCATAGGGGTTGTGAACTTGTCACTACAAATTGATCATTTTGTGTAATTTCCATTACAACCATTTGATGAACCCATGAAAATATGATGAAACCAAGTGAGATCAACATGACATTTTCCCACCATTTGTTGTTTCACACAACTCAAACTTTGTGTTCTAGATCCACATCAATTGTTAAATTTTATTATTATGGCATCCAAGGGCATGGTGTATATCATTACTATTCCTTGCCTCCAAACTTAAACTCGAATCATATTGGCTTAGGCTGAGGGTTGTAATTTGTAATTTCATAGATAACAATAGTTATTGTTAGCACAAAAGTAGAATTGCAAAGTTCAATTTTTGAACAAATCATTTATATTAGTTTCTACTAATCATGTGTATTAAAAATCATGGATTGTAGGCTATGGGAGTGCAACATTTTAATAGTGAAACACATTGAATTCTTTTACAATTTCAGCATATAGTAGTACATTATGTTGAAAATGGTTTTAGGATGGGTAGTTTCAAATATGATAACATTGCAATAGGACCCCCCTCCAAGAAGAATGGATAGGTTTGGTGACACTGAAGGAAGAGGTATATGACATCAAAATTGTTTTTGGTAACTTTTATTTCAAACCAACCCCTTAAATTGATATTTGTCAAACTCTTGGACAACTTTGGTCAAATGTTACAATGATCTCATCATCTCCAATTAAAATAAATATAATAGTTGCACTATAAGAAAAGCAATGGTTGGTTGGTTAATGCCATTAAAGCTTACAATTTGTTATCATGCTTATGGTTTTTAGTAACAAAACAAAGAAAAAAATTGTTCCAATTTTTTGGCGTTTGGACTTGTACTTGAATGACGTAACCAATTGGTTGATTTTCAGAGCATTGTGATGTCTCAATTTGATAATCTATTTCATTGTTGGATTTTGAATGGACAAGATTAAGACTTCGCAAGTTTCGTAATTTTCCTTCCTAGCACTTTATGGACATAAATTGCCTCCCAATTTCTAAAATGTTGATCATTTCTATGATTGGCTAGCATTTTAAAACGAATAGATGTGGCATTAGGGCTATCATTAGTAACCACCAGAAAGGTGGGTGTGAGGGGACAAAATTTTAGTGATGAAGGGAAAGGTGTGGGACTATAAGCACAAGGCAAGAGGCAAGTCTGGCCCCACTTTTGACGATACCCTTATTGTGGGAATGCCCATACACAAAACGGTTAAATTTTCTGATGAAGATTCGTACAAAATTCGTATTATTTTTTATCAAAAAAGAACTGATTTGAAGAACATATCATGTTCTTCAAATATGTGTAAGGAGGTAATGCCCTGGGAGCGGGGGCATTCCTCAACTAAGCGCCTACCGAAGGTGGAGCTGAGGGCCTTTTCATTCAAGAATGTCCAAATAATTGCCCACCTAACGCAGAGCCAAAGGGTGCTAATTGCAGGAATGCCCCACTCCAGGCGCATTACTTTGTGTAAAGCACCATAGATGGAGGGTGTGGAATCTGCCCTCCACAAAAGATGGCACTACTGGAATTGACTTCACTTCACATGGGCCCTTATTCCGGTAATGCCCATGGCCATGGGGGTTGCCCTACGCCTAATTCGCCTGCCTCAGAGAAGTATTTGAATGTTGTTGGGTACATTGGGGAAATTGTAAGGCTTCATTCTTACTTAAGAATTTCATTTTTGTTTTGAATTTTCTATTTTTGAGTACCTTAAATGGGTTGTGGGCAGGGTTTTTTTCATCAATTTGGTTGCATTAAAAACATGATGATTTTTTCCAAAAAATTAGCAAAATTAATCTAATTTACACTAGAAAAATAAATAAATTCCAAGAATTTCCCCAAAAGCATTTGGTAAAAAAAGGAAAAAAAAATTCACTGGAACTTGTGAGGGCTATATTACAATGCATGCATTAATGTAGTATCAAAAGTTCTTTTTTGCATAATGAAACTTTAACACAAACTTAAGTAGCACTCACTGAGTCCTACATGAGCTCAATTTTAGGTTTTTGCATCTGGTCATCCCTTGCTTGATTCTAGCTGACTTTTTTTGTTAGAGTTTTGTGAGTGTGTAAAGTTCGAATTCAACAATTGAATTTGAATTTTATTCATAGAGAAATAGTTTGGACAAGATTTCTAAGTCTAGATTTCTTCATCTAACATCCCTGCTTGACTTCATATATTTTTAAAGAAAGTTTTATTGAATGTGTGTAGATTTTGGATCCAACAATTTGATTTTGAATTTTATTTATAGATGAGTAGATTGGACAAGATTACTAGGTAAAGATTTGAATAATGGCAATGGATATAGAAAGGGCTTAGGCTCTTAAGGGTTAAAAATAAAATGTACTACTTAGGGCGAGAGGGGGAGGAGAGGAGGAAAGTTTAATAGGAATTCATATCTTTGCCCTTGAGGCTCTATATGATAAGAAATGAGTATGTAGGTTGGTATTGATTTCTAAGGCATTTAAAAACCACTTTATCAACTAACCACCCCAGTGGTACAATAGTTGGAGCATGGGTCATGCATGCTACTGTAAATTGATCATGGGTAGGAGGTACTACCCTTGGCAATTACACTTACATCATGCATACCCATCCCCTTCTCTCCCTCCAAATACCCGATCATTGGATTTATGTATAGGGGAAGGCTCTCCCCTAATAAGAGGGTCATAATCTTTCATGTGAGGAGGTGCTTTCAAATACAAAGAAAAAACCATGTCAAACATATCAAATAAATTGCAATCCTTGTTACATATGCCTATGTAATGCCATTTTAGTGGGATGGGTCAATGCAAGCTAAAGTGGCTCGTAATTGGTGTTACAATGATAATATGATATGAATGTAAATGCAATTGTTAATTTGTATTTCACATGTTAGAATTTTGTCATAGAAATTTACTTTGATATTATCAATGTGAGTATGCATATTCAATGTAAATATTTGTTATTTAAATTAAAAGAGATGGATTTGTAAAGTACAATGTATGAACATTCAATCTTTGACAATGAGATTTTATATGGACTTAAAAATAGTCTAATGATTAATATTATGATTATTAGGAATTTTATTTTCGTTAAATTATGTATTAATAAAGTCAAGTTTTAAGGATTTTACAACATTTGAATAGTAGGTTAACATATTTATTGTTATTTTTTGTCAATGTTAAAAAATTGAATGTTTTTAAAAGTTCGTGCCATTATGACAAAATATTAATTTGATGTTCGGTTTGTGCACATATGTTTCAAACAATTTTCTTTAATTGGGTATACACATGAATGAGCTTGGGATCGATGGATTGTTGTTGTTTCCCTACTAAGTCCTTTGAGCTTCAAAATAAGAAAATGAACTTTGGGTGATGTTTTCACATATTGCAAAATGAACCACTTTAATTTGCATTCACCCACATGTTAATCATGGCAAGTTGTGCTTGGTCACTAATATGAATATTATGAAATTTAAATTGAATTACTAAATGTTTCAATTTTCAGTTTTTGTTTGGACAAATGATGTTTAAATTTGAGTAAATGCTCCATTAAACAATGCTACTTTCACAAAGGGCCTTTTGATCTTCATAATTTACAAAAATTTCATGCTCAAATTTTTGTAATAAAAATATTGTCCAAGAAAAAATTGTAGTTTTAACAATGAGAAACTAAACCTTATAAAAATTAACATGTTTTGATATTATTTAAAATTGTGATCATGTTTCCTTGATTATCTTAACAATGACATGAACAAGCACAAATGACATTACAAAATTGAATTGATTTTGTGATTTCTTGCGCAATTGTCACAATCTAGGATATTTGAAATGTAAAATAAAATAAAATTTGAACCCAAATTTTTTTTGGTGTTAGTGATGAATAACAAAAACACAAACATAGATGATTTTCATCTAAGCATCAAAATGTTTCTTCCTTGTCAAAATTCTTTTAGAAGTAAAAAATAAAACTACAAAATTTAATATTCAAACCCAAAAGAAAACATCCTCCATGGGTACAATCAAATGAAGAAGGAAAAAAATAAATAAAAGCACCTCAAGTCTTTCACTAGTTAATATGTCCATGAATTATGTAGAAGTCATAACCAAAGACCGAAGCATGGCAAAAACATGCAACCTCCTCTAGACAAGCTTCAACAACAAAAATGTTAAATCAAGAAGATAAAGAAAATGACCACTAAAGATTTTCAACAATTGATATTGTCCACAAGTCATGTAAAGGTTGTAGCAAAAGACATTATCTATAGGCAATGAAAACCAAACAATCTCTTAGACAATGAATTCCAACTAGAAACAAAACAAAAGAAACGAAAAATGAGAAATAAACTTCAAAATCTTAATCATGGATAAGCATTCACAAAATTCCAAACACCATTCATTAATGACCTTGAAAAACCATAGCTACTTTCAAAACCATCTCTCCTACAATAACAAGGCTTTTCAAAACAACAACAAACAACCCATGTCATTATCAATGAATGAGGAGCTCTAAATGGCAAGGCCAATGAACATTTGGTGATGTTGGCATTGTGATGGGGAGAGTTTCAACATTTTTTTATCAGGTTGTTGTTGAAGGCTCTAATAAGGTATTGTGATGGGGGTACATTTGTGAATTAAGAAGCCATCATTTCTTAATTTACATTATTAAAATTAACATGTCATGTTTGATTTCAAAATCTCCTAAATATTTAATAAATTTATAACACAGTATTTTTAATATATTAACATAACAAGTGGATAAATTTGAAAATAATCCAATAAATATAAAATATTTATTTAAATTATCTAAACATTTGTTAAAAATTCTTAATTTATAATTTAAACATTTTTTTCAAAATTATTTAAGCATTATGTAAGCACTTTTGAACTAGTCTATAGTTGTCATGTTAGCTTGTCAGTACAAGCTTAGGACTCCATGTCAAGACTTTTAAGGTGCACACTTGGTTCATTAATCCATGAATGTACCCAATGGAGATGCTCTAAACCTTAATTATGGAGGTAATAGATAACAACTAGACAATTTTGTTGTTGCTAAGGTTTGTACTAGGCAATGTGCTTCTAGCACATGAGGTTAGAGATTGGGCAAATTGCTCTAACCAACAACCCACGGTGTTCTTGAAACTTGACTTTGCCAAGAATATGACAAAGTAAATTGGGGTTTTCTTTTCCATGTTATGGAGAGACTAGGGATAGCATAAGAGTTGATATGGATCATTAGGCTATTTTTTCAAGAGGCAAATGTGGGAGTATCTTTCAATGGCTCAACAGCTGCACCATTCAAGATTCAACTTGGGGTGAGGCAAGGCTGCACATTTGCCCCATATCTTTTCCTCTTGTTGGGAGAGGTCCTAAATGCAATGGGGAAACAAGATGTGGAAAGCTAGTGGAATCAAGCTCCCAAAGGAACACAGGTCCAACACATCTTATCCCGATATGCAAATTAAAAATAGACGTTGCAATGGAAAAATAGAACTTGACCAAGATGGAGTTAGCATTCTAGGGATTTTCTTGAATATTTCAAGGCTTGAACTGAATTGGGAGAAAAGTGTTACATATTGGTGTGCAAAGAACACACCAAAACCAAAATGGACAACAAGTTTTAGGTGGAGACAGCTGCATGCAAAGGACTCACCTAAGATGTTAGGCACACCATTTGGCATTTGACATTGACACAAAAGCCATGGACAATTTTTTCATAAACAAAATTAGGAAGAACATTCAGTGGTTCATGTTGTTCAGAGGAGGACATTTTGCTATCTCCCATCTTGCAAGCCCAATAACTTCACAGAGTTGGCTTATGAAATGTAGGCAAATTTTGGGAGCATGAAACTGGGGGCTTCCTAACATGTGAGAAAGTAAGAATTAAATTTTTCTTTGACAACATGAATGAAGTCTACATTTGGTATAGGATTTGAACTAGCCTACCTAATCAATGGCAGAATGAGGTGCAGCACTCAAATTAAGCACTCTGTGGAAGGAGAATGGTTTGGTATGTACAAGACAAAGGACTCCCTCCTCCCAGTTGTTGTGTTTTATACCACAAAAGACTTCAAGGTGACGTGCCACCCACACACTTAGAGATTAGAACTTCTGTACAATATCTATATGTCTTTGGAGTTAACGAGAACTCCATGACTCTGCAACTCAATTCACGAAACATTGTGAGGGGTTCATCAAAAGAATGAGTGTACTGTAGTACCTGGGCTAGTTCTGTAGCAAGGTGCCTAATAATAATAAGCTTTTTGTCATTTACTTTTGGTAGTAAAAATAATAATAATTTCAAAGTAGGCACTATACTAAATAAGAAAGCTAGTGTGCTTGAGAATTTCTTTCAAATTTTCAGCATGGCAACTACAACAATTTCAAAGTTTTCCACAATTCCAAAAATAATTAATTAGTGCCTAACCAGCTTAGGTACTAGGATAATTGAAGTACTTAAGAACTCCAAGCAAACCTCTCTTCCTATTCTTCTATGGAAAGATGTTAGAGCTAAAATTCAATCCCACTTGGGTCTAGAATGGCCATGGCTGTGTGATGAAATATTCATCAGAACTCAGAAGGAAATTGCTCAATGACAGACAAAGACTTTCAATATCGATACAAAAAAATGTTCTTCATAAGACATTGCAACCAAAATGGAGTGATGTGTGGTTACAAGCACATGCAAAAAAGGAGTTAGGCTTCATCTGGGCCCCATGGTACAAAGCATTGGCTGTTAATAAATGGTGCACTAATGTAAGCTGAGAATTTGACCTTACCTGCATGGTGTGGAAACTAGAATTGCCATGAACAATTCTTCATCGATTCTGGGAGTACCCATGTGCTCAAGAAGCATGGGTATGGGATTTGGGCATACCTCGAGTTTCCTGCTAACAATGCTATGCAGCACAAGGCATTTGACATGGAGCATTGCAAACTGCCAAAGAGGTTGCCTAAACTCAATTTGGTTTGGACATTGCTCCATGGTGTTAACCCTTTGGTACATCTGGAAAGAGAGGAATGACCTCATGTTCAATGGTAAGAGGTGGAGCAAACTCTAGCTTGCTAAACTTGTGTGGGAGTGATTTCACAACCAAGGTAGTTTAGCTTGGGAGAAGAACACATTCACTGAAATTGAAAACTTCCCTACTGCTGAACAAGAGCTGCTGGGTAAGTAAGATGAGAGTCTAGTGATGCTATCTGTTCCAAAGATGGACATATCAAATCCTTGGTAGTTTCATTTTGTAAGGTTGGTTCCTGGGGGTTAGTTTTCCCCTGGGTTAGGTTTGTACTTGTTTCTCTTTGCAATGGATGGTTTGATATGTTCAGAAACAAACAAACAAAGAAACAAACAAAAACTCAAACAAACCAACTCTGAAGAAATCACATGGTGAGACAAAAATGGACACTCTGACAGTGGCAAACTGCAGCTGGGTGACTAGCAGGGCAGAAAAAAGTTGCCAGTGACACCAGGCTCTAATTTGCTGCAGGGATAGTTATCACTAAAGTCATCCTGTCTTTAGGCCCCAGTTTGACCCCAATCCCTGATTCATTCCCCACTTTAAATCAAACTCTACTACTTACCAGGGAATCTCTTCCCTCTTTCATCTAAAGCAGGCTGGCATTTCCCAGCCCCATTAACTCTAGGTGTTCTTCACACCTCTTTAGGAAAAGGACGATGATGTATCAACCCCCAAATGGTTGGTGTATTCCATTCAAGTTACCTGGAAAGTCACCCTGTCTTTGGGCCCTAGTTTGACCCTCTAATCCCTGTTTCATCTCCAATTTGAGTGTAGCCAGAAAAATGAGTGAAATCAGGTGCCATTCCATGAAACTGAGCATCAAGTTCAGAAGATTGGCAGGATATTATTCTGACAACTTGGATTTAGGTGAGAAACTCATTTGGTCCCCTGTTTTTTCCCTGTGATATTTCCTATCGATTTCATCCTGACTTCTCATTTCATACCCAGTTTGAGGTACTTTGACAGATAACTCTATTGTCTGTATAGTTTCTGGGATATAGTTTCCCAGCCATGTTTTCTTTGGTGTTGGTTTGGATAGGTAATTCGGCTAGTATATCTTTGCATTATGGATTGTATCTCTGCAAATAGACTTGCAACTCCAGATTTTGTGAGTGTTCAGAAAAACCCATTCTTATGGGAAAGAAAATGTACTTCTTTCTGTACCAAAACTGCCTAAAGGTTCATGGAATTCCAGCTTGATTCCAAATCCTGGCAACCAACAAACAGCAAGCAAAATTAGGGAAATTGTACACCCTAGTATGGTCCTGTATGTTTGTACACCAGAAAGTGCAATAACAGACAGACTGACAGACTTCAATAATACAGTTTCTCTACAAACCTCAAGAATTAGTAGAACATTTTTAGTATAAGACCTAAATGCAGAATGGGGGACCTTACAAGGATTTCCTTGCAAGATAATCTTATAGGGGATTTCCCTCCCCCCCCCCCCCAAGACACTGGTTCTTTATGGAGGGGGAGTCATCTTACCTTCAACTTGGTGGGTTGAGGTGACTGACCCTCTGGCCAACACCCTTAGGTCCTGAATCTCAACCTGCAAAAGTCCCTTGGTAAGGGGACTTCCCATATACATAAAGGTCTGAAGCTGGGGATTTGGCAGGTTTTCAGGCGTTGATATTTTGCATAAACTGCGATGGTGGCAGATTCTGATGACCAGGGAGGGCTTTGCAGTACAAGGAGGCTATAAAGAGCTTACAACCACATTGTCCTCATTGGGGAACCTTAGTCCATAAGTATCTCATTGTTATTACTGCTATCAAGGATCTGAGTTTGAACATAAGGCCACGAGCATCCCATGTACCTGGTGTGTTCCCACAAGTACTAGTGTCCATGTATCTAGGTATTTAGTATTTACATAACAAGTTTGGTAAGTGGGAACATCTACATGTACCGAGTCAAGATTTATTCGCAAGGAACATGTACCTCACATAACTTATTCGTCCGTAGTAAGGGCCATAGTGAACCAGCACCCACCAGCACACCATGAAGGATGAACGGTAAGTGATCGGGAGACAGTTTTCTGTTGGTTTTCAGTTCACTTGCTAACCATGGTTGATTAACTCAGTTTTTTTTTTTTTTTTTTCTACCTACCTACTAACAACCCACAAGCAGGTTGTTAGTAGGTAGGTAATAAAAACAGCCCTTAGCTATGTATAAACCATCTATGTACCTAGAAGAAGTCTATTTTCCTACCTATCTGTCTAACTATGAGACCTATTTGTTACAGAATTGGTTACCAGGATGAAACTAAATGTTAACTTCCACAACCGAGTGATAACTGACATCCAGTGGATGGTGCACTGGTGGGTGCTGGTTCACTGTGGCCTGTCGAAAGTACCAGTGTTGGTTGGGTGGTTTCTTACTTTTGCGAAGAACTTCCCAGTTCCAAAAAATCAATTAGAACTGTCTTGGTTTGAGTTTCACACATAAATGGAAATCAGAAATTCCCAGTTCCAGGTCCAGTTCTTCGAACAACATTCAGATATCAGTTTCTGTTTTGAAAATCAGACCTGGTTCCAGTTCAATTTTTACTTAGAAGAACTGGAATCAGCAGTTCACGGGTAGCTAGCTGCCCAACACTGGTACATACCCATGCATAACACACACACATGCTGTTTATTGGCTCTGTCCTACACCTTTTGAGCGGGTATAGGGGCCAGAGATCCGAAGGTAGGCTCAATGGATAAGTTTAGGTGTCAGTTTTTTAAAAAAAGTTGGGTGATGAGAGCACAGGGGTTAAAATATTTGAATTTTTTTGGTCTCTCAAAGGGTTTTTTTACAAATGTGGAGTTTTAGTGAACTTGAAAAATAAAGGAGTTTTATTAAGTGGTATTGGGACGGGTAAGGAGTTTTTTTTTTTTTTTTTTTTCCAGGAGTTATTTCTTGTGTGGCGAAAAAATGGGGGTATTCCCTTTTTCTCTCTTTTTTTGTCCTTTCTCATAATATGGTGACTTGACAAGGATGTTTTCTCAAGAAAATATTTTTGAAAAATCAATGTCATTTTTTGGCAGCACCAAACATGGCAAAATTTCAACAAAAAAAAATTAATTTCAAAATTGTAAGAAAAAGAACAAGATCTTGTTTGAAATCAAACATTGAATACATTTAATCAGAAATTGAAAAACAATCCATTTCAACTTTTTGTGTGACCAGAATTTTCATGCAAGTGACCAAAAAATTGGTGTTTACCAATACATATATGTTCATATGTTTACCAAATATATATATATTAAAGTGAAAATGAAAATAATGGTTTAAACAATAGAAAATTTTTTAGGGTTAAAATGTCATACTTCAAGTTTGAGTTGAAACAATTAGAGTTCCAATTTACCCATGGATTGGGCAATTAAAATTCATAGGATATTTTGTTTATTATTAGACCATAATTTAGCCGTCAAAACATATGAAGATGATTTTTTATTGTTAAATTATAGTCAACCATGTAGTCATAATTAGTTACAACCAAAAAAATTAGTAAAAGATTTAAGTTTAGGGTTTCAGCTAAGTTTTTTTCTCCTATACTAAAGATTACATTGTATGTTTGTTAATTATTTTTATAATTAACACAAACATTGTGCTTGGCTTAAGCTTTCATTTTGTATTGATGTTTTTTGCAAGTTTGAGTTTTTTCAAATGTGTGTTTTTGTAACTATGTGTTTGCTAAATTCCATTTTTTTGCTACTTCATTTGTTGGTTGTCAAATTCATTCTAATAAGTTTTATTTCCTTTTTTGCATAATAATTGTTGTTCTAGTGAAAGAAGCTTGATTAGTTGTTGTAGTGGATGATTTGGATTTTAGAGTTAGACATGTTACATTTGAAGCAAAGATGTTCAATAGGTATGTCACCTTTGATCAAATTGCAAATAGAAGCATGGAAGATCTAGGCTATGCATATTTGCATTGTGATGTGTTAAACATGGCAGCTTTGACCATAATCACTTTTAGAGTCAAATTATTTCATATAGGTATGCATGAGTAGTATTTGCAAAAAGACGTGTTTGTGAAGGTCAAATTTTTTGGCATTGAATCAAAGTCCAAAAGGGATTTGAACAAGGTGACATGCATGTTGTCATTACAATTGAGTTGATGACCATTATGTCACACATCATTGTTTTTGAATTAGAGTTAGTTCTGATGTTTTTTCACATGGATTCCATTGGAGAATTCAAAAGAAGCTCTAATATTATAATTATATTGTTGTTGGTGTAAGGGGAAAAAGGAATAACAAAGGTGAAAAACAATTATTGATTGTAGATGAAAAAGGTGAATTTGACTAAGATGTTTTTACTATTGGCAATGATTTTAGAATAGAATGTGAACAACTTTTTGAAACATATAATGAAGGCCAATGTGTTATGGTTTTGATAAAAAAATGTGCCAACAACATCCAAAGGAAATCAATATTTGAAAGCACATCAATACAACATTTTCACAAAGGTTGTTGATGAGGCTACTTGAACTCATCTTCTCAAGTTGCACAACAAACTATCAATTGTTTGACCTACATTAAAAAAGGTAGAAAAAATTCTTTTCATTTTTGTCAAAGTTTTGAAAGTCTTTTTCAAAGTCAAAAAAATAAAAACTCAACGGTGACAAATGTTCATCTATAGGTCATTTATACTAAAAAAAAAACGAAAAAATTAAGATAATTAAATAATATCTAAAGTAATTTTTTAAAAAAAATATTAACTAAGTGGGCACCCAATTGTGCAATAGGGAAAAAATATAAATATCAATAACAAAACAACAAAAAATTTGGACAATTTTTTTATCCACACATGCACCCATCAAAACACCTTTCATGAAAAACCTATTTACTCAAAATATGACAAAAACAAAAATATAACAATTGTCAAATTCTTAAACTTAAAAAATGAAAATGAGACTAAGAATAAAAATCTTTCCATCTAAATTATATCCGTTCAATATTGATGTTTGTTTCAAATATCAAAATACCTCATGCACATCGTTAAAAATTGTCTACATTATTCAAGTTTGAAAAACTTGGAACTTTTTTTAAAATATGATTATTTATAATTTTACATTTATTTGTATAGTTAAAGGAAAGACAATGAAACTATGGTTTCAGTTTTTACATATCCACAATGAATTCTAAGAGAGTTAAAAGATTTTATTTTTGAGTACAGATGTGAAAAAAAATAATTCATGATCTTTCACAAGACCAACAAACTTTCATCCAATATAACTTGAGTTCATAGTAGAACATTAAATGTAATACCTTATATTCAGGACAGAGCCTCTCGTGATAGAGCTGCTTGTTGGCCTTGCCTCCCAAGGCAACGATATTATGTTTAGATTTATTATAGAGTATAGTAGCTTAATGGATTTTGGCCCCTAGGTAATAGGTTTATTGTTATATGAGGATTTTTGAAAGACGATATTTTGGCTTGTGTTGAAACTTGAGATTAGTTATAGAGTTATAATATCTTGAAGAATTTTGGTTTCTTTTAGAGGATTTTTTGAAGATTATATTTTGGCATGATCAAATATTTGAGTTTCCATAAAAAATTTTTTCCCTTAAGATACTTTTTAATGTAAATGGTGTGACACACCCCTTGTTATGTTGCTACAAACAAACAGTGAAACCCATGAAAAAGTTTTTTGTTTGGAAATTGTTTGGGGGAGTCCATGGCAGGTGAGGCTGGCTCTTGATGTTAATTCACGCCTAATTTTTCAGAGCTCAGTAGATATTGTCTGCCCTAAAGACTTATTTATCGGTAGCAATGAAAAAAAATTGCCTCAAAGTTTGATTCAAACTTCCTAGATGTCATGGCCAATTTGCCAAAAGAACCCCAAGAAATATTTGAAATTTTTCCCATAGTTGCATTTTTGTCCAACCATGTAGCTAGAATTGTTTTGGAGGTCCATGGCTGGCAAAGTTGTTTATTAATATTTCATCAAGTCAAGCACATAAGATGCTATTTGTCTACCCAAAGACAAAAACATGCACAAAGTAGAAAGTCCTCAAAGTTTGCACCAACTTCCACATTCAATTGGGCATTTTTGTCCAAGAAACTCATGCACAAGCCCAAAGGTGCAGTAGGTGAATTTCCACGCAAAGGATACAAACAAAAACCACCAAAAAATAAGGCAAGCCAAGTACACACAAGTGTCCTACAACTGAAATCATTTCACTAAAAATTTGGCAAATTTGTCAAAACATAGGAAAATTAGTTGATTGAGTTCACACTAGAATACAAAAATTATCTAAAGATTCCCCAAATGTTTTTGGTAAAAAAAAAGAAATAAAATGTTGAAAAATAAATTCACTGCTATGCTCTACTTACCTATTTGCAACCAAAAAGAAAAACAAAAAACAAAAAAATAGAGGGTAAGTACCTTTTTTTTAATAAAATTTTTGGCGAATTTTTGCTACTTGGCATAGAAAGAAATCCTATGCAACCCATACGAAGGGGTTTTTTCAGAAAAAAGAAAAGAAAAGAAAAGAGCAGCAAAGTTGCGAGGCAGTTTTTGAGGAATGTTTTCTTTTCCCCCCCCCCTTGGAGTTGCCATATTTAGACACTATAGGTTTAAAAGCTCGCCAAAATGTAGCAGGATTCTTTTTTGAAAAAAAATTCTCTTTGGCCTGTAGCCAACCAAATTTGGCTAATTCCTCTTTTGTATGATTATTGTTCCTCTCTGATTTGTAGCCAAATAGAATCGACTAATTCCTCTTGTGGATGGTCGGCCAGTGTGGCTAGGCTAATAAACATCACAAAATCATATTAAAAAGGAAAACCCTGGTACCTACATTATAAATAGGTATTTCAAGGCAGGGATTCTTTTACTGGCGAAGTTTTGCCAAATTCTTCGCCAAATTTCGACCTGACAAATATGATTTTGAGGGCCTATAGAAAGGATCTTTCATGGGAAAAAAATGGACCAAATTCGCCAGATTTTGAAGAATTTCTTTTTCAAATCGCCAGAGTCTCCAGTAGGTAGCTAAGCCAAGAATATAGAAGGATTTCTGTTTTTTTTTTCTTTCTACTTTCATATCTACTATGTAGCCAAATTTGGCTAAATTATTTTCTGGATGATTGCCACTTTGACTACATCACAAAATCCTTAAGAGGGAAAAA
>Ga0209208_10000207_pt1 | contig 69821 bp, 60 predicted proteins | sample S1TSphfallax_3_FD_187694 | JGI IMG/M metagenome (GOLD analysis project Ga0209208, IMG submission 187694) | Host-associated microbial communities from peat moss isolated from Minnesota, USA - S1T2_Fd - Sphagnum fallax MG (SPAdes) (version 2) | ecosystem: Host-associated > Plants > Peat moss >... | reverse complement strand
CTTGTCCCAACACCAAAGGGTGTCCCGGAATGAGAACTAACCACTCGGGTGGTTTGTTTTGTGCAGATTCTAGCTTGATCAACTAAGTCACTCTTCCTAGTCTAATCCCTGGGCTCCCAACTCGACCTTCTACCCCTTTCTAGAGTTGGAAGCCGGGAGCGCCTTCCGAGTCCCAACTTTCTGCAACTATACTTTGGTGAACTCTCAAGAGGGTTCACCCCGGGACTTGGGAGTGCGTCAGTGCCATTGTACATGGCCCAAAATGGTGTATTCAGAGGTGGTTATGGGTGTTGAGATAGACTGGTTAACATTCCAACAAGCTCCCAATCACAATGGAAACCAAATTTACACCATAAAATTTTGTGGTCAATCAAAACTTAGCCCAACCCCTTTAGCGTTAGCGGTCCATCTAGAGCTTTTGGATCTAAACATCCCTAGCAGTGCCCACTCCCATTAATCTATCTTTCGATGCCCATGATGATGAAGTAGATATTAACTATGATTTTCCTAGCATGTTTGAAAAATTTCGAACAAACCAAGATGTGGACCCTCATAGCCTCCAAGATTCCATTACAAATGTCATTGAGAGGTGGGGGTTTAGATTAAAATTTAAACATCAAACACAAACACAGGTTGCACAACTAGAGGCCAAGGCCAAATATGTTAAAAACCAAGTTATAGAGTTGTAGGGATAATTACAAACTATGGGTTCATGATCATGGGCCAAGAAGATTGAATGTGAAGTCGTTGAATTGCAAGAGTAATTGGAACAATTGAATGCAAAAGTTAAAAGCTTCGAGCATGGAAATGAACTTGTAGCTCAACAAGAGACATTGTCATCCCATTCCTTGAAAATGGAACAGCTCCAACAAGAGCTAGTAGAAACCAAGCGAGAATTGGAACAACAATGTGTAATGCAAAAAGGCATGGAGATCCAATATCACAATTAGAGAGCTACTTGCATTTTGGTTGCACCTAAAGAAGTCCAATTCAAATTTGAACCTTTACGAATTGGTGTGGATTTTCGAAAGGACATGGCTTTTGGAACATAAGGCTTAACATCCTAGCCAAGGGTTAATGAATTGTTTCCTAAAGACCTACCTAAGTAGGGAAATGGGAACAATAGCATAGATTAACCCAACCATCTATAATTAGAGTGGGAGTACAAGTTAACCCAACCCACACATGGCCCATGTGGGTTTTTTTGGCCAATGCTTCAAGCCTTCACATATGATGGCACCCCTTGCCCAATCTACATCAACCCATGTGCACTAGAGGGGGGGGTGAGTTTTAGGCACATGTCCCCACATGTACCATCCTCAATGCATCATTCCCTTCACGGTGCAATGTAGGTGTTGTGTGTTATGTTGAGCACCATTCCATAGTTGATTGTATGTAATGTTCAACCTAAACATTGCATGCCACTTCATTGGGAATACAATGCTCAAAATGCACCCGGCTACGAGAAAAAATGGGGGATCAACCTTGCATGGAAATGGTAGCATGGTTTGCATGCACTAGATTTTGCAACGAGTTTTGTCAATTTTGAAAAAGACATTACCATGGATATTATAACTTGCCGTGCCTTGTACCTAGACCCAAGTGATGGATGTCGAGATTTCTTTTGCCAAGTTACAAAAGGATATTGGAATAAGGTGCAAGAACAATTCCACTTCAAAATACATCCCAATGACAAGTGGTTCAACTCACAAGGGAAGGTTGTTTGTATAAATGTTTTCAATCTTAAAAAGTTGCCTAAGGGATTGCAAGAGTCAATTAAAGCAAACCTCCAATTCCCTGGTCAACCCTCATATGAAGCAACTCAAGATTGTTTGTTCAACCAAATTGCCCCCCATACACTCCAACTCCTCCAAGGGCTAAAGTCATTCGCGGTTTACAAGAGATTTTAGCCCAAGATTCTAAAACCATAAACTATGGTGTTCCAAGACAATTAACTATGCAATGGGGGGAAGGTAATAGTAGGGGCAATGTGAGTGATTGACCATTGCCTTCACCTATAGACTCCCATTCATAATAGAACTACATATGGGTTTAGGGTTATTTCGTCGCCATTGGTTGTACATATCATTTTTCCACATGACTATTTTTTTGTTGTATTGGGTTTCATTTTGTACTATTGTTGACTTCCATTTCTTTTTATGAAAAAATAAAAAACTGGGAATTTTCATTTATGTCCAAAATAACTGCTTTATAATGAATTATTTATACCTTTCTTTTTTTCCAATTTTGGCAGGGTTTCATCAATTTTATTTTATTTTAGGGACCTCATTATGATAAAACCATGGTAAAATTCATTAAACATGGGGTGCATCACACTGTGGCCTTACCATTTAACATAAAAAATATCTTAATGCAAAAGAAGAATTATGGAAACTCAAATATTTCAACATGCATTTTTTTTAAAAATCTTCATAAAAGACACCAAAATGCTTTAAGATATGACAACCTTAAAACTAATCTCAAGTTTCCACACAAGCCAAAATATCATTTGTCAAAAATCTTGGAATACAAATAAACCCTATGGGCAAAAAATCCATTAAGCTATTACATTTTATAATGAATCTGAACACAATACCCTTCCCTTGGTAGGCAAGGCAAACAAAACATCCCAAAAATCCATATTACACCATGGACAAGGGGAGCAACCAAAAGGACCTAGGACCTAAATTTGGTCGCAAGTTGGATAGAGGCAATGGCCAAAAGGAATGAGGTCCATCCTATGAACGAAATTTGGTCATAATCCAAACAAAAGTCACACCAAAAATCACCTAGGTCCAAGATAGGACCTAATTTTGGTCACAATCTAAATAGGGGTCGCAACCAAAAGTAAACACAATCTAGCTTATGACCATAATTCAATTGTTGCACATTGAATAAGGTCACAACCAAAAGGACCCAAGTCCATCCTACAACATAATTTCATTTGTAGTCTAGATAGGGGTCACATCTAAATTAACAAGGTCCAACTTACGACCAAAATTCAATCCTAGTCTAGACAGTGGCCACAGCCAAGAGGACCTTGGTCTAACCTATGACCAAATATTGGTCGTAATTTGGACAAGGGACTAAACCAAAATAAACAAGGTCCAGCTTGCGACTGAATTTTGTTCACAATATGGATAGGGGTTGTAACCAAAGCAAACAAGGTTTATGATGTGCTCCCAAACTCCTTAATAGACTCGAATGTGAGTCTAAGGTGAAAACAACGGAAGAGCAAGGAATTGGGGACATGTTCCCTAGCTCATAGCACTTTGGGTGTAGAGAGGCATGTTAGAGCTCCAGGATGGGACTATGAAGAATGACAAGCACTTAATCACTCACACATACCTGTATAAAACCAAACAACAAGTTGGTTAGTGCATAATTCGAACACTTTTGGTGCTATGACGAGCCACAAGCAAATTCGGATTCACAAGACTCACCACGGTTCGGACTTGGAGGAAGCAACCACGTCCCCCCTTATAGTATACTTTGTGCCTGCCCATGGGACCAGCACCCAAATGTCATTTTGTCTCAGGACTCCCCAGTGGGAGTCCTAAAATTCCCACATTTGGGATTCTTACAACTTTGGGGACCCATAATTTTACGTGTAGACCTCTAGTTGAGCTAAGGTCTAAAGAAAAGTTTTATCCCTCATCAAGAGCTTTCCAACGATGTGTGGCACGCCACCTAGACGCAAGGAAATTGGGGCGATTTGTGACTTTTAGTGGTCGGGAGTCAAATTGGCAATTTGACTCCTAGCCTTTCTTTTGGCCTTAACTTATGTTCTAGATGTCCAAATGGGTTATGCAAGCCCATTTTAGACATGTACGTTCCAAGAACTTTCCAATGGTATAAAGAACTCTTCAATCCATTGGGTTTTGACCCCTACAATCACTTTCTGAAAATTCGGAAGTCCACCAGGACTCCAACTCCCAAAGTGGAAGCTCCCTTAGGAGTGTGAGGGTTTCATTCCCTCGCACTTTCCTTCACTCCCAGCTTCCCTCTTGGCCCACAACCTTGCAAGCCCTTGCCTTGGTTGTAAGCCCAAGGCTAGGGTTGCGATAATCTAACTTATGACCAAATTTTAGTCGTAATTTAGATAAGGGTTTAAACCAAAACAAACAAGGTCTAGTTTTCGATTAAATTTCAGTCATAATCTAGATAGGGGTCACAACCAAAACAAATAAAATCTAGCATGCGACAAAATTTTGGTCACAATTGGATAGGGTGGTAGTTAAATGAACCTAGGTCCAATTAATGACCTCATTTTGGTTGTAATTTGGACAAAGGTCACAACAAAAATGAAACAAATATAAACTATAACCGAATTTTGGTCGCAAGGTCATCAAGGGTTGCAACCAAAAGAACCTAGGTCCACGTTGCGATCAATTCTTTGTGAAACAACAAGGGCTACATAATATATCAATGTGAAACAACTTACATCAAGATTTTTACAATCCTTGTTCGGATTCCTTGAAAGTTGTACTTGATTTGACCCCAAGTGCTACCATCTTTTAAATAATAAAAACCATTTACATCACCATCAATTCACCTTGTGCTAGCCAAATATTGACTCCTTCCGTGTGACCCATCATAATGAAGATGAATAATTTCTATATATTTACATTATGGGAGTAAATGCATATTACGATGGAGCAAAAAATGCACCAAAAAAGTCCATTTCTACATTCTTTTGGTGTTTTCATCACCTTTAAAATGAGTTTTCCAATTACAAATTAAGTTTTTGCAAGAATTATGTGTTGTCCATTTTTTCTAATACATTATAAAACACATTCAATGAAAACGCTTGAATCAAACTCAAAATATACATATTGAGAAGTACGTGTGAATTCTAACAACCCAAAAAAGTATTCAAATGCCCACTTTCATTAATAATGACATCCTTAATAAGAATTTTAGTCTCCATTTTGATCAAACTACTTGTGGCAAATTATTATCAAACAAATAATTTAATAACCCAAAATCTATGAGTTCATTTATAATTATTTAGGGACTAAATAAGGATTGTGAATTTAAGACACAAGTTTTAAAGTCCTCCCTAAACCAAAAAATGAACATATGGTTTTTCTTTTTTAATATGTTAATTCTATGATAATATAGATCATATATGTGAGTCCTTTTTTCACTTTTAAAAAAAAATCTAACTTAAAAAACATCATGTAGTTAGAGGGTCATGAATTTTTACATTGTGACACAAAAAAGGGATGTCGTAGTATGCATTTACCCATGGATAAGATACTTTATTAGAGTTCAAACCATGTCATTTTGCAAGTCTTTGTATGTGATGTGGCTTTTTGTGGGCATATTCATCATCCATTTTACAATACCCAAAAAGTGAATTGTAATCCCTAAAAATAAAAGAGTGTCTCAAAATAACATTAAACAATTTGGTCCATATGTAATGGACAAAAAACTATTTGTTTCCATCGTCATTGTTTTCAACAAACATTCTTTATTTCATGGCATTACAACAAGCTCTCCGTAGTGATGTAAAATGGATGGCAAACCCAACCCACACAAAGCCACTTCACAATAAAAGATTAACCACATGACATAATTTCCCACTTAATAAAATACATTATTCAAAACATAAATATTTATAGGTTGTTTCATAATGAAAGTAAACAAATCCGCAAATATCTTGGATTCAAACATTATAATTCATTAATGTTAATTTGACTTGATATGTAAAAAAACATTGTTTTATTTTTTAGGAACATCTGTTATCATGGACCTAATCATCCATCTACATCACTCACATTCACTCATTTCAACTTGTGAACCTAGGTTACTATGACAATAATCAATGAAGTCAATGTTGCTTGGATGTGGAAGAATTAATTATGAGCTTCTTCCACCTAAACAACACTTGGTCAGTTTTTTGGTGGTCATACAAGACAAGTACACAAGCCTTGAGATTGGTGAAAATGAATTTAGGTGGATGGTTCCAATCATGAGGCAAATTTCACAACTACAACCAATGATCATGGGTTCACCATCCTTTTAATTTCTGAAGTGCACACAAAAGCACAATCTCCATAGATATAGCCTACCCAAGGGGGGTTACGAACATTGATTGCATGAAGCAACCAAGGTCATGCATCCCCACTAAACAAAATCCCCCAAGGCTCACATGTTCCAAGCATTGATTGTTTATTGCAATCAAGGTCTTAGAACCGAAAATGAACTAACAAGGCTAGGAATCAATTGAAAAACATCTAGTGTTCACTGTATTTATAACCTCCCATTTTCGGTCACCTACATGAGTCTTCCCCCCTTTCATCAACCAGAAAACTCCTCATAGTCCTTTGATTGCCCACAATAATCTTTTTGTCACCTCATTCAGTTTTTTGATTGGCCACATGCCTTTTTTACGTCCATGTTTAGGTTTGCGACCAAATTTAGTCGCCATCCCTTCCAACCATTCAGTTACTAGCCATTCCAATCATCAGTGCTTCCAACCATTCAATCACCATATGTTCCAATCATTCAGTCACTAAGCACTACAACCATTTGGTCGCCAACCCATGTTCAACCTTTGACCCAATAGCCCTAGGTGTCCATGCCTAGGACATGGCATGATTGAAATTGTCCATGTTGCTTTATGAATGGCTAGGGTCTTGTTCACATGGATCCAACTAGGGTTTGGCTTTTGGGATTGCATTTTGTAACAAGAATTGAATTTTCCGTAGTTCTCAAAATATTTTTTTTAAATGCTTCAATATTGTTGGAAAATTCTATTGCAAAATCATTATTTGTTGATAGACATAAACACCCATATGCCATGGGATATTGGGGTTAATTTCTAGGCCATATTCCTATTCTTTTTCAATTGGCATTGAAGGGACATGAAGTTTGAAGTTTGAACCCATGTATCACACAAATGAAATAATAAGTCTATTATGGAAGCAAAATTACAAGAAGTTTGAACCCCACATATTGCACAAATGAAAGAAAATTGCAAAAGTTTTAAATGTCATGTTATAACTTATGTTTGACAACTTATGGCCTAGCCTAAACCATGGTCTAATGGTTAACCCTAATTACATGTGTTATTAGAGGACCATTAGGCCCAACATCTCTTGGGCCTCTATTTGGTTCATGTAATCATTACCCCTTTGTACCTCACCACCATCTTTTGATGCATCCATATATGTTATCATCATCATTGTTATGTCGATCACCAAAATCGAATGTATCAGTGATGTGCATTTCCACTATGATAGCCTTATCAACATGTCTAATCACCAAATGTTTAGTACATCACAACCATCGAAGTCTATAATCATGTCTATATTAGGGTGTTTTTTATCATCAAATTCATCCCCAACAAATGCCTTGGCTACCTTGTTTCGACGTTTTTGCCCTTGTGGGGTCTTCTTGATTTGAGATTGTGTCGTTGTGACCTCTCTTGGTCCTAAAGGTGGTGGAGGTCCCATTGGTGCCCTTTTTCACCCACTTAATCTATTAATAAATGTTACTATACCAACCATCCATGGGCTAGTCTGAATACTAACCTTTCAGCCTCGATCTAAATATGTCTTGAAAAGTGTAGTGTTTGAATTGAACTCGTGGGCTTGACTTTTGATTAATATGATCCTATTAACCTGGAACTTTGCCTCCAAGTCCAAGCCTAGTGTTGAACTCCTCTTTGTCAAATGTATATGGATCATTAAGTTTTTGACCTTCTTGGTTTAGTACATGCTCATTAATGTTGGCGTTCCCAAATATGTCATTAGTGGTGTTTCCATGCATTCCACCAATTTTGTGTTTGTTTAAGCCATTCATAATGTCACCTACAAAATCATCCACATCTTCACCGCTTGCATTGGAATTGACATTAGACATCGAATCCTCTGACAACATGTTTTTCTCATACCATGATGTGGGAGTGGCACCAAGTCATTCCCTCAAAAGTTTGCTATTGGTGTAAATATAAACTAGATCTATCGCTTGGTCAGACATGAGGTGATTTTGCACCTTGTTATGCACAAAGGAATATGAACTCCAATTTTGTTCACATGATGATGTTGAACAAACTTGGGCAAGAATGCATTTAGCAATGGGTGCAAGTGTGCAAGCGCCTGCTCCAATTGAGTCCCACCCTTCATGGGGAGGCATATTTAGTGAAGTTGCAACATGAATGCTTCCAAATGGTCCTCGACCTTCGATGAGGTTTGCATAGTCTATCAAAGCTTGCACATATGATGTTGCATAGACTAACATCTTCTATAATACCCGCTTGATTTCGTCCTTTGCATCAACATCATCATGGATCATATTATTTCCAAGAAGATAGGGTTTGAAGAGTGCCCCAACATAATGGAAATCAATCTTCATTATCTTCCATTGACGTTGGAATTGACTTTCAACACTAGTTGCTAATTTTGGTGGTAATGAAAATGTTGGTCACCCAATGATTGCATGTGTTTCTCCAATGTCTTCATGACAAATCATGCCTTTTCCATACCTGGGCCTTTTCCATCAAACTCCCTTAATGCCACCAAGATCGGCTTGACCATGTGAGTAAAATTTGCACAAGACTCCCAAAAGACATCATTTGCATGCTTCAATGAACCTTAATCACCTTTGATATGGTACCCCTTTGATGCAAGGTCCGTAGAGAGTTGAAAAACACTAGCCAATTTGGGTCTACAATTGTCTTCTCAATAGCCTCCACACATTAACCAATTTGTCAACCATGATAAAATTTGTGGCAAATCGTGTTTTTACATGGTGTGACAAGTTGAAGGTTGATTTGTACCAACGATAAATTCCAAAAGGCATGTGGTGCATCCAAATGAAAGAGATAATTGTCTTTGCATGAGTCACAAGACGTTTCACCCATGGTTCCTTCCCCCAATCCTCTAAAAGGAGGTCAAAAAAAATTGTCACACAACCTTGAAAGTATAAGGTTGGGTACAATGCACCCTCAAGATGTTTGATGCACTTTGCATGTTGGAAGGATTGTCCGTGCAAATTTGGACAAAATTTTCCACACCCACATTTTGAATGTATTCCACCATGGCATTGCATATGTATTATGCATCATTTCAATCCTTTGTTGTGTCAATTACTTCTAAGAACAAATCTCAATTTGAACAAACAAGCATGATGTTTAACAAAGAACAATTATTAACATTGTCCCACCCATCCAAAAAAATAGTGGCCCCATACTTGTGGATTGAGTTCAAGTAGTCCTTTTGACCACACATCTCGAGAAATCTTCTTTTGAATTTTTCAACAAATCTATCTGAATTGAATGGTATGACAACAATTTATAGAGTATTTTACTTCAAAGGTAGACTTCACTACATCAATGAAGGCTAGATGGCGGGCTACATTGAATGGGATGTTGGCCTCATAAAAGAAGGTCGCCCATTTCTTGTCAAGATTTTGTTTTGTGGTTGAATTCATTCCTTGTTATAAGGTCATTTGCCTCATTTGCCAAGGTGGAAGGTTTGACATAGAAATGGAATCATCCATGCTAGGCCTAGATGGTGGAAGACGATCTACGCCATCTACTTGGGGGCTCACAACAAAAGAGTCATTGAAAGAACCTAATGACCTATCATTGACAAGATTGGGAAGGGAGCCATATGCTTGCGCATCATACAATGTAGTAGGGACATTCCCACCACACCTTGCAAACAAGGCCTTCACTTGAGGCCTAGCCTTTGTACATAGGCCAACTCTTCCTTTGCCACCCCCCTAAGGATGGTAACCCAAATGACTGAACATCCTATCCTTATGATATATGAGTTGGAGGTCGCAAAACTTGTGTTGTACCTTATTGGGTCTTATGGTTGTCATCATCACATCAAGGTACCAAGGCTCCCACATGTTATGCTTACCATCCATTTCAAGTGCCCTAAAAAGAACACAAGAGAAGGAGACCCCGCAAAAAGGTTACAATTGAAAAACATGGATTTCATAACCCTTGGATAAGCCCCACTCCTTCAATTGCCAATCTGGTATGTGGCAAGAATTATGTTCAGCACAACTAGAATTTGCACACTTGAAATGGGTATGAAAGAACAAGAACTAAGAGGAAATTGGGAAGGTTTATAACTCAAAATGGTATGACACCAAACACTCTATATGCAAATTGAATGACCATAATTTATTACTCCATGACTGTGGTGATATAAATTTGGTTGTCAATGTGTGAAAGTGGGTATATTGTACATTTTGAGATTCAAGAAAGATTGAAATTCAAAGTAAACCAATATATATGCAAATTGAATGGCCATAATTTATTTATTCCATGATTGTAATGACCAAAAGTTGGCCACCAATGTGTGAATGTGGGATATAACACAATTTGATATTGAAAAGAAACCAAAATTGATTATAAAATTTGGTCACCCCTATTCACACTTGGGTTTTGAGTTTCCATGTTGCCATTATGGTAGGCAAAAGGTGACCGAAATTGGGTCCCCCCATCTAATTGAAATGGCCGAATTTTGGTTGCCCCATTTAGGTGCATCACCTTACAAAGGCGATTGAAGCAACCTAAATGGGGTCACCCCATCTAGTTGCATCGATAAGCAAAGGGCGAGTGAGGAAACCAAAGTGATCGAAATGGTGTCACCCCATTCAACTTTGTTGCTTTGCAAAGGCGATCAAGGTGATCGAAAGGGTGTCACATTATGGCCTTGCCATTTAAACATTTAAAAGTATCTTAGGGCAAAAGAAAAATTATGGAAACTCAAAATTTTAACCTTGCAGCTAGTTATGTTTACCCCATACATGCTTAGTAAAACCTAAAATCATACATGCATGTCTACTATCTTAAGGCAATATTAAATTTTCATAACATAAAAGGCAACAACAATATAAACAATTAATAAATTAAAAATTAATTTCATTATGATTTTTGTTATTAAATTTTCATCAAATCCTTATTGAAGTTTTTAAAATAACATCAAATTAATTAAGTCCATTTTTATGTCAAAAATGAATTTTATATTAAAACTTTGATTCAAATGAATTGTTTTTTAGATTTCATAATGACATGAAACTTCACAATACAAAAAGGCAAATGACAACCCAAAGTAATAAAATGATATAGAGGAACGATCAAATAAGTTATAAAACATTCATGTTTTGAAAAAAAACCCAACAAGTAGATGGGTTTGTGTAATACCAATTTCAGCACAATGTTCATTATAAGGGTTCAAAAACCTATATTGTATTCTTAAGTACATGTGGAATTTACATATGAGAAATATATAATATTCTTATGTACATAATGTTGGGCTACTAGCAATCATTCGTCTATGATTACTGATGAAAACCTCAATAACATGGATATTTAAAATTATTTTTTAATTTGAATATAAAATCAACCCCAATGGTGTCACAACCCTAGTTTTGGATTCACAACCAAGGTTAGGGCCTGCGAAGGTAAGGGCCAAGAGTGAAGCTAAGAGTCACATTTCATGCTCTTAGGAGTGTGGGAGAGTGTGAGGGAATGAAGCCCCACATTCCCAAATGAGCTCCCACTTGGGGAGTTGGACTCCTAATGGACTCCCAAATCTTCAAAGAGCAACTACAGGGGTCAAAACTCATTAGATCAAAGATTTCCTTATATCATTGGAAAGCTCTTGGAACTTGCATGACCCATTTGGGTTCTTGAAACATAAGTTATGGTCAAAAGACGAGTCGGGAGTCAAATTGCCAATTTGACTTTCGATCACTAAAAGTTTGGAATCGCCCAGATTTTCTTGCATGCAATTGACGTGCCACATACCGTTGAAAAGATCTTGACAAAGGCTACACATTTTCTTTAGACCTCACATCAATCGTAGATCTACACACAAAGTTATAAGCCCCCAAAGTCATGGGAGTCCTAATTTTGGGAATTGGGACAAAATGACATTTGGGTGTTGGCCCCGTGGCCAACCAAAGAAAATACTATAAGGGGGAATGTGGTGGCTTCCCCCAAGTTTGGGCCGTGGTGATTTTTGTGAGTCTGTGTTTGCACATGGTTCATCTACGCACTAACCAACTTGTTGTTTGGTTTGTGGAAGTCTGTGTGAGTAGTTGATTTGCTTGTCAATCTTCTTAGTCCCATCCCGGAACTCCAAGACACCCCTCTACCCTCAAAGTGCTACGAGCCGAGGAGCACGCCCTAATTCCTTCTCCTTCCGTTGTCTCCACCTTTGGACTTGCAATTGAGTCCATCAAAGAACTTGGGGATGCGTCAAATGGGGTCACATGGTTTGCCCGGGCTAGCATTAGTGCGATTTCGCACATGAGGTGGAAGGCCTACAATGGAAGGTCCAACTTTCATTGTAATTTTTGGACTCCATCATAAGAGAGTGTAGGAGAGTGAGGGAATGAAACCTCAAATTCCCAAGTGAGCTCCCATTTCGGGAGTTAGAGTTTTGATGGATTCCCAAATCTTCAGAGAGCGATTGTAGGGGTCAAAACCCATTCAATTGAAGAGTTTTTTATACCATTGGAAAGCTCTTGGAACTTATATGTCTAAAATGGGCTCACATGACCCATTTGGACACTTAAAAGCACAAGTTATGGCCAAAAGAAGGGTTGGGAGTCAAATTGCCAATTTGACTCCGAACTACTAAAAGTCAAGAATCACCCCGATTTCCTTGTGTTTAGGTGGCATGTCACATATCGTTGGAAAGATTTTGATAAGCGCTACAACTTTTCTTTAGACCTCATCTTAATCAGAGGTTTGCACACAAAGTTATGGGCTTTTAAAGTTGCAGAAGTCCTAGTTGTGATAATTTCGGGACTCCTAGGGACAAAATGACATTTGGGTGCTAGTCCCCTTGGTAAGCACAAAGTATACTATAAGGTGGAAGGTGGTGGCTTCCCCTAAGTTCGGGCCGTGGTGAGTCTTATGAGTTCGTGTTTGCCCGTAGCTCGTTCGTGCACCAAAATGCTCCAACCACGCATTAACCAACTTGTTGTTTGGTTTGTGCAGGTCTGTGTGATTAAATGAATTGCTTGTCAATCTTCCTAATCCCATCCGGGAGCTCCAACACGCCCCTCTACATCGAAGCGTTGTGAGCTAGGGAACGCACCCCAACTCCTTTTCCTTCCATTGTTTTCATTTTTGGACTAGTAGTTAAGTCCATTAAGGAGCTTGGGGGTGCGTCACTTAGGTAGTGACACGCGTCAATAAATCATAAGTTTAAAAAATCATGAAATTATTAATAATATTATATATTAAATAATTAAATTTTAATTGATTTCCATGTTAGTTAGTTAATTAACTAGCAAGTGAATGGTTTAGTAAATTTGTATTTCACTTGAAAGTAACCTTGTTTCAGTAGGTATTAGTGAAACAATTCATTGTCCATATCAATTGGTCCTCGTTCACTAGAGGGTTAAACAATTTCACTAGGTAAAAATGTCCAAATTCATTCAAACTCTAATGAAACCCAAAATGAATTAGGACGCATTTTGTAATAGTGTTATGAAAATAATCTTGTTGAATGAAATTGTTAATTGTTTTTGCTCAAACCAAAATTCAAAATTGGAACATGTAGTGATTCACTTTAGACTTCATAACATCCATACTAATTATCAAGCACAACTTGCCATCATTAACGTGCCATTAAAGTCGCACCACATAAACATATGTAAAAACATGTTGTAAAAAATTAACCTTTTGACATAAATTTTGGTTCGTGTAAACTCATTTTGACCCATCTAGTCAAGTTGAACAAACAAAAATGACATCCTACCTAGGTAGGTAAGTACATAAATACCTAGGTATGTAGTTAACTATTTAATAAGTAGGTAGCTAGCTACTTAGTAGGTACATAGTTACGTAATTAGTACGTAGTTAATTAACCACTTGGTAGGTAGATATTTAGGTAGGTGTACCTACCTATTTACATAGGTGCTTGCTACCCAAGGTTATTAGTGTCAACCTTGCCATGTCAGGTCAATCACATCTATTTAGATGTTGATGCAACCCGTCATCACATTAGTATAGAATGAACTTAAGGTTGAATTATACCGAGTACAATAATTTTTATATGAGGGTAAAATAGTTACCCTTGCAGACATAACACATGAAACTATGTAAAAACATTACCATGCGGAGCCAACACATGCACTCTTAGTTGAAGAATTAAGAGAACATTAAATGATGAAACCATTAAATGTCGCATTGAGAAAACTTTGTTGGATTTTTTCATAAATAAAGAGATCTTAATCATCCATCTAATGGAGGAATCCTCTTTCAATGGGTAAATTATTGACATCCATTGGACCAAGTTGAAAGTAACATCCCTTAGCTTCAAATCCTCCCTTTTTAAATAGTCCTTGCAATTAGAATCTTGTTCAAACTCGAGGGCTTCCAAAGCTCCTTGAATTTTTTTTTGCATGGTCATCATGTATCGATCAATCCCTTCCAATTGAAGATTAGTATACAACACTATCAAGGTAGTTATATCTTTCTCTAAGAAGAAGTCCATCATAGTTTTCTACACTACCATAGTGGCCTTTGGACTAGGCCAATTTTCCTTTGCGACCTTTTGCTTCTTATGAAAAGATCCTTCAAAAGTCGATCCAATTTTAGATTCTTTCTCCCTTGAAGATTATTTTTGAAAGTGCTTGGATGAATGGTCTCGAGAAAAATCTTGGGTAGGATGCTTAGAAATTGAGTCAGACATGTTGCCCACTCCCTTAATTCCCTTCACCCACAACCCCCGATTCCCAAACAACAATTGTTAAAAGCAATTGTAGTCTTGCAAGGCTAAAGCAATCAAGCAAAAGAACACCATAGTACATAGCATCTTCAACCTTCTTTCCCACCTCCCATGCTACCCCTAAATTCCTCACATTGATTGCAAATAGCAACCAAAGACTAAGAACCCATTGTGGCAAACATAGAGAGGTGGAAAAGATGATACAATAAGATGCCAGTGGCTAATTTATATTCAAGTTCGATTTTTATCAAAGAACCAAAGTTTAAATTAATTGCAATTACACTTTCCCATCATTCTAGTGCAATCGAATTTTGGTTGCAACTATCCACAGAACAGCCAAAAATCGACCGACACCATTTGGAAACACTTGGTTGCTCAAAGGGCTAATCAAAATTTGGTCACACTCCTTGGACATGTTGATAGTTATCTGGATATGGGTGGATAATTTTGGTCACACTCTTAGACAAGGGCAATCGCTCACTAAGCTAGCAACCAAAATTCGATCACATTCCTTGGATAAGGCCAATTGTTACTTGAACAATTTTGGTCACACTCTTGGATAGGGGCAATCACTTGTTGAAGAAACCAAAATTCATTCACACTCTTTAGACAGGGCTAATCACTATTTCAATAAGAGTGGACAATTTCAGTCGCACTTTTTAAATAGGGGCAATTATTCCCTAGGTCAACAAAATTTTGATTGCACTCTTTGGACAAGGTCAATCACTATTTGGATAGGGTTGGACAATTTCGGTCACATTCTTAGACAAGGGCGATTACTCAAGGGTGTGATTGAAATTTAGTTACATTCTTAGACAAGGGTGATCATTCACAAGGGCGATTGTTCACATGGGCAATCATTCATAAAGGTGATCAAAATTTGGTTGCACTCGTGGATAGGGGCAATCATTACTTGGACAAGGGTGGACAAATTTGGTCACACTTGTGGACAGGGGCAATTGCTTCTTGGACAAAGGTGGACAAATTCGGTTGCACTCATGGATAGGGGCGATTACTTCTTAAACAGGGGTGGACATATTCCGTCACACTCCTAGACAAGGGTGATCATTACTTGGATAGGGGTGGACAAATTTGGTTGCATTCTTGGATAAGGGTGATCGCTACTTGGACAAGGGTGGACAAATTTGGTCCATATGTAGATAGGGTTAATTATATTGTGACTAGATTTCAATCGTGATTTGGGCGGTTGAGATTAGTTACATGATGCATTGAATTGTTGATATCAATGTAAAAACTATTGGACTGCATTCATGATGCACAAAAATGCCCAAGTTAATTTCACCCATGCTCGTTTAAATGTCACAAGACATTGTCAAGACTCAAAATCCAACCCTCCCCCTTGCAAAAGCTCCTAATTATCGAGGGATTAATTTTTGCTATTGTGGTACCTTAACATCTCTCGATGCATGCTTCCATTCCACAATAATTGGTACACCTCCATGGTCTCTGCATGGATGGCATAAAACTTTATGACACCTAGATGATTAGTGGAACAAGCCAATGCCTCCACAAAATTTTGACACCGGGCCTTGTAATTATCCTTAGTTTTTAACTTTTCACTAACAAATTCAATGTATGAAGGCACCCAATCACAATTTTCAATCCACACTTTGCAAATTTTGTCGTGTCCACCTTGCCAACTTGGACCATTCAAACCAAACACAATGGTGGCAAATGATGGCACCCAAATGACCCCGTGTCCTTGTGTTTGGTTCAAGTTTGCCTTCTACCCCTTCTTTGCCCACGAAGGCAATCATGTTTTACTTTTGGAAATTTTTTTGGACCAACCAATCCACCATTTCACCTTCTCATGCAACAAATGAATTTGATACATTGCATAACAATTTATCACAAGACAACATCATGTTGCATTTTCCACCAGATATCCTTTCAATTGTATGCATTGGTGTATGTGATTAAGGGGAGGTTGGGAGACTAAGGGAGGATAACCCATCTCCATATGGATATGCAACAGGAGAGGAAACCATAACTCAATGACAACTTCGATGGTGGGTGGTGCCAAAGCTCTTTTATACCTATGGAGAACAAGATTCCATCAAATATTTTTTATGAATAGGACTAGCATGTCCTCGAATTCCGAGGTCGAAGACATATTTGGTGGGTAAGCTTACAAAGATCATATGGCAAGAAAAGATTGATGTTGAATATTTTATAGATTTGTCAACCATGTCATGTTTTAGGATTCAATTCATAGAGATGTCGGACCTGGATCCTAACATGCAAAAAAATATATTGTTATGATGGGACCTCCTTATTATTGGACTCCACTAGAAAAGTGTTATCACCGATCGACATAATGTTTAGGGTTTATAATGGTTAAGGTTTAATGACATTTTTCAATAATTATAGCATAGGAAAAAGTGGATTAGATGTACATTCACAATTTATAATAAAATGTTTACAAATTTCAACTTAACTCAAGTTTGGAGTTCGGATTATTTTTTGAAAATTTATTGGTTTTGATTTATTGTCTCATTTTTGTATCGTTTCTATAACAACCCTTTATTTCTAGAATATTAATTATTGTGTTTAGGTTTGTAGTTTTCTTTCTTGATCTTAGTTTTGTAATTCAAATTTTAGTATTGTTGTTGGGTCCCCTCATGGATAGGGGACCCAAGTCACCTAGCTTAAATTTTCAATGGAGAACTTTCCACATCCAAGCCAATTTCAAAAGAAAAAAATTGAAAATGAACCACATTTTCAATCATCAAAAGTTGGAAAAGAATGCTAAGAACTGCCAAATTATTATGTTTCATTTTCAATTTGTTGCCCAAAATACAAAAAGAGTTTTTCATCATCTATATATGGCCCTGGTGGATTTAATAAAAAATTCCATGGCATAATGGCTAATATTTCTACATCGTAATATCTTTAATCACGACAAGTAAATGTTTGAAAATTAAATGGGGTTGGCATTGGTCAATATAAACCCTAAACTTTAAAGAACTCCAACAAAATATGTTGCCATCGCAACAAGGTAAATTGACTAGAAAAGGTTGCCATTTGGACAAGGTTCAAGGTCCAATGACCGAAAAACACTAGAAAAAAAATGGGGTTTTGTAACTAACTTTTGCAAATATTTTTGTCCAAAGCAACTAGTGTTTTAGTTGCATGCAACAAAAATTAGTCACCTTGGACAAAAACAGTTGCATTAGACAAGTCGAAAAAACCCATTTTTCTTCTAGTAAATGTTGCCATTTGGACAATGCCCAAGGTCCAATGACTTGAAAAGGTTGCCATCTAAACAAGGCCCAAGGTCTAGGAACCAAAAAAGGTCACCATCTTGACAAGGCACAAGATCAAGCGATCAAAAGAGGTCCCCATTTGGACAAGGTCCAAGGTCCAAGGTCCAACAATTGAAAAAGGTCACCATTTAGATAGGGTCCAAGGTGGTCACCATCTAGACAAGGGTTTGCAATTGGAAATCAATTGCAACATGCACAACCTAGATTGATAGTGATTGAGAATGAGTCATGACTTGGGCACCCTGGACAACGAGTGACCAATCCACAACGGGACCGAATTTCAATCGCCATACATTATTAGACCTTGTCCAAATTTCGGTTGCTAAACCTTATGTAACTCACGAGCAATTTTGGTTGCTTATACCTTGTCTAACGTGTGACCAATTTTGGATGCCATGTGGACAAGGGTCTGCAACTAAAAATCAGTTATGACTTGGGCAACTTGGGTTTGGAGTGACCAAATTTCCTTTTGGTCACTGAAAAGTGTATGTTGTATTTTTTGTGGTGATGTGACCTTTGGTCCATATAAAGAGGCTACAAGTCTCACAATTTCCCACCTTTCCTCATGGTGTTCGATCTTTGGCTATCATTACAACCACCAGTTTACACTTGCAATGACGCACCCCCAAGCTCCTTGATGGATTCAACTGCGAGTCCAAAAATGAAGACAACGAAAGGAAAAGGAGTTTGGGCACGCTCCCTAACTCACAACCATTCGGTGTAAAGGGGCATGCTAAGTTCCCAGATGGGACTAGGAAGATTAACAAGCAATTCACTTACTCACACAGACTTGCACAAACCAAACAACAAGTTGGTTAGTGCGTGGTTGGAGCATTTTGGTGCACAAATGAGCCATGGGCAAACACGAATTCACAAGACTCACCACGGCTCGGACTTAGGGGAAGCCACCACCTTCCGCTTTATAGTATACTTTGTGCCTGCCCACGAGACCAACACCCAAATGTCATTTTGTCCCTGGGAGTCCCGAAATTCTCACAACTGGGACTTCCGCAACTTTGGGGGCCCATAACTTTGTGTGCAAACCTCTGATTAAGATGAGGTTTAAAGCAAAGTTGTAGCCTTCGTCGAAATCTTTCCAACAATATGTGACACACCACTTGCACACAAGGAAATCGGGGCGATTCCCGACTTTCAATGGTCGATAGTCAAATTGGCAATTTTACTCTTGAACCTTTTTTTGGCCATAACTTGTGCTTTAAGTGTCCAAATGGGTCATGTGAGCCCATTTTAGACATGTAAGTTCCAAGAGCTTTCTAATGGTATAAATAACTTCTCAATCAAATGGGTTTTGACCCTTGCAATGGCTCATTGAAAATTTAGGGGTCCATCGAAACTCTAACTCCCAAAGTGGGAGCTCACTTGGGAGTGTGAAGGTTCATTCCTACACTCTTGAGAGCACGAGATGTTACTCCTGAGCTCCCATCTTGGCCTGCAACTTTACAAGCCCTTGCCTTGGTCGCAAGCCCAAGGTTAGGGTTGCAAACTAGGCTAAGTTAAAAACCTAGCCTAAATAAGTAGGTCACGTAATCAACCTAGGTACTTATTATAGGAATTAGATAGGAGAATATTCGATCAACATACCATTGTTGACCACACACAACACTATTCATGAGGTTTGATCCCTTGACCTTTGGAATGGAGGCAAACACCTTTACCATCAAGCCATCTCACTTGTTATGGTAATATGTTACATTACATTCGATTTATCAAATATTTCATTTTAAACATTACAAAAACATAAAATTTGAAAAATTCATATCTTATTGAGATTTTGTTCAAATGAAATGATTTAAATTTATTTTTAAAAAAAACTTTAATAATGTACAAATTTACATTTACTTCCTTTTGAAAATTTAAAATCATTTGAACAAAAAAAAAGTTGAATATCATTATTCAATAACATTTCATTGACCATTTTTTTGAAAAAAAAAGGTTTAAAAAATGGATAAGATTTTTATTAATATAATAATATTGCCTATGCTAAGTTATTTTCAATTATTATATGACTATTTTTCATTAATTTAAATTGTTTCACCCTACATTATTTACGACTATTTATGGCTATTTTCATATTTTTTTGTTATTTTTTGTTATTTCACTTTAAGCTACTTTTGGCTATTTTAATTTATTTTACTATAAATTTTTTTTTGTTATTATAAAAAATATATATATTTTGTGTTATTTTGGGCAATGCTAAACAATTTTAATATATGGCTATTGGTACTTATTGTATTGGTGGTTGTTAATGTTATTATATTAATGACTATTGGTGGTTATTGATGGCTATTTTATTAATGGTTATTGTATTATAAATATTATTGTATATTATATGTTATATTATAACTATTGGTGATTATTGTATTATAAATTATTGTTGGATATTTTATGTTATAATATTTTAAGCTATTGATAATTGTTATATTGTAGGGTATTTTAAATTATTTTTCATAGGCTATTATTTTCTATTCTAAGTTATTTTACTTTAGTCATTATATTTTAGTTTATTTTAAATTATTATACTTAGGATAAAATAATTTATAATAACATAAAGTAGAATGACTTTGAATAACTTAAAATTAGTTGAATAATTTAATTCAGAATAACTTAAAAGCTTATAATAAGTTAGTTAAGATACCTTAAGGTAAAATAATGTATAATAATTTATAATAGCTTATAATAACATAGAATACAAGCTAAAATAACTAAAGTAACTTAAAATAATATAGGGTATATCATAAAGTAGCATAAATAGAATTTTTTTAAAACATAAAAATAAACCTATTTACCAATAATGAATTATGTTAATTAGCAATGAAACATAATGTTTACATACTGATATTATAGTGAAATCAGTAAAATGCAATGAACTTATTTCACTTTTAAAGTCCCATAGTGATTTATGTTAGTAAATTGCACCCCACTTTTGTAGTAGTGTGAAAAACCCTTTAATTTTCATAATATGTAACATCTTTAATTTTCTTTTAAAATCTAATAAAAGGGGAATATTAAACACATATAAAAAACACAAAACATTTTTTAATTCATTTTTTTTTCAAAATTCAAATTATATTAAAATTTTCATGTGGACCCAAATATTTTATTTGAATAAAACCCATTGGCCATCTAAACCAAAGATATCATTTTTTTTTGTCTAACTTGACTAAATGTTTCATTTGACAAGTAATCAAATGGGTCATCACTAGTCAAATTGATAAGTTAAAACTATAATGACCATTCATATGATGGGCTTTTCATCAAAATGGACATTTGCTAGTTTTAAAATATCAATTAGTCAAACTTGAACAACTTGAAAAACCATGTTTTTCTATTAGTGTGAACAACCTTGATGGAAGCCCTATCATGATACAAAAATCATTCCATTCTTGCCTTGTTTTCCTTGATTTTTTTGTCCAAATTATATTTTTTTGCAAAGACAATTGATAACCTTCAAACTCACTTTTGGAAAACCCTAATAAAACTTTGGCATCATCAATAGCATACTAAATTGCTTTTGACATTACATGGCCAAAATGTGATCCTACAAATAGGGCAAATAACTGAAAGGGATAAACAAGAAACTATGGACTTCAATAGCCCTTGATATTCCATTGGAATAGATTCCTAGCAACAAATTGCACTACAATAGGGTGGCACATTTGAATAATTTGTGGATTGCAAAAACATTATTGTATCAAAACCATTAACAACAAAGAAACTTCAATAATAAAAAATGCAGTGAAAAGGATACCATATTTTTATATTAGTTTGGACTTGTGGAATGAAGACTTGCCAAGCTACCTTTAGGTCAAGATTAGATGCCTTTTGGGTCCAAGTATAATAATAGGAACCATCTAGTTTTAGACTACAATGTTTGTTTTTACAAAACACTCATGTAGCTTCCAAGTACTAATAGTTTCTCCCAAAATTAAATGGAAACATGATACATTATGTATTTATCATCCAATTGATGAAAAATCTGATAATCCCAAAGTGTTGTTTGATGTTAATCTCTCTTACAACACTAATTTGGCATAATGTGTTTCAATGTTTAGGGAAATTCATGTTGAAATAACAAATGATGTGATATATTTACTAATAGACTATGTTTTCATGGTACCAAATTTTGCATTAAATATCAAATTTTGATAATTATCTTTGCAATTTTCAAAATAAAATATTAATAAACCATACAAATGAACATTTCATCATCAAGTTATTCAAGTTATGTGTTTTCAAAGGTCAAATTCACATTCAAAGTACATCAATGTATCACCACATTACAACATTTATTTTTTAAATCACTTCTAGGCCTTCATAACCATCAATATTTGGCCTTCCATGCATTTTGAAAATGAATGGTTTAATTCCACATATAATAAACAACATTTGAAATAAAAATGAAACCTAATCAACAACTATTTACCCAAGTCTTTATAGGTTATAAATGAACAACTGAAACACTTTGAAATTCCACAAAAGTACATTAGAAGGAATCATGTCCTTTGCACCAAGAAAATAATGACTAGAGTCCTCAATGACTCTTTGAATTACTATGATAATAATGAAATCATTAGTTCAATATTTTTTCATCAATAGGACATACATGACAAAGGACATAATGATGTGGACTTCTAGTTGCCATTTATATGACTATAAAATGACATGGATAATGATGACATGGCTTTTCAGTATGACTATCAAATGATTATGAAATGATTGGAATGTGAAAACTTAGTTGGAAATTGACTACAAAATGACTTATGTATAATGACATGGGTAATGTTGACCACCAACCTACACACCCACCCCCCTAAACTACTTACCTACCTCCCTACTTACTTATCCATCAATGAACCCACCACCACACCCACTTACCTACCTACCCACTACCTGCCCACCCACCTCCTACCAATCATCCTACAACTTGCCTACTACCTATTTTGTAGTCTTATAATGACGTGAAATAAATACGTGAAATAGAAAATTTAACAAAAATTAAACACCTTTTAATGGTGTAATTCTTACCTTTTGATGGTGAAGACTTGGTTTATCATTGGGGAGGTGAGAGATCCAATTTTTAATATTTCCAACCTATGTGCATTCCTAGAGGGCTAGGGTAGGTAGGCTAGATTAAGGTAGTTAAGTTAGGTAGGCTAAACTACTAGGGTGAATCTTTTAAGTTGTACCACCCAAAATGAAAAGGACCTAGTCCTTATTGGAGTCCCTTTTTCCCCTAAATTTTGATCCCCATCAAAACTAATGAATAAAAAAGTGTCAAATATTTCATAAGTACCATATTTTAAACATTACAATTCTAGATTAAACATCATAATAATTCATAAATGTGTTTTTACATGGTAGGAAAAGGCTAGATAAAAAATACAAAAAAAGGTGACATTATGTCACAATTTTGGGACACCTTCGAGAATTTGGACCCACCCCTACCTACCTATTAAAACTTATTTTTTATTATAATCTAGAAAATTGATTTTAATTTTGACAATCTATGGTATAAATTCAACCAGTCAAGTGGTTCACCATTTACTAATCATATTATACTCATTCATTAGCATGACAATTTAACAATATACATGACTTGTCTTCTTTGATTTATCCTATATAATTTGATAATTGTTGTTTATGATTATAAAATGAAGAATTCCATGTTGAACATTCAATGACTTCTTGTCCTAAACAACTCGTTTGACATGACTAAAGGCCCCTTACTCATATAATGTCAAGTATGATTACAAAATTAGTCATAAATGGAGTGATAAATTGAAATTTTTCTTCTAATGATAATTGAAATGCAAATTCATTAACATAAGAACATTATCCAGTAAATCAAATTACATTACAATTTTTTTAACTTTTGTAGTTCATTTTCAAAATCATGGGGGTGGAGGACTTTTGAAAATCAACACAATCCTTAGTTCCTTTCAAAGTACTTAAACTAGGGTGTTCACTACATCATGCATTCATCACGACACAACAAACATGTTTGGATGTAGAAGTAACCTTGGATCACATTAGTATAAGGTTAACCTAGGTCAATGTAAGGTCAAATGCCATCTTAGGTTGCTTAGGGAAGGCATATAGACAATCGAAGTTCAAAAAGTTTCAATTGTTGTAAACCCATTGGTGACTAAAATGTCTTTCAGTGTTACACCGTTTCAATTGCCAAAATTATAGTCATTAATCCTTTGGTAACCAAAAAGGTTTTGGTCACCATTTGACAATAAAGCTTTTCTAGTTGGCAACCAACACCCATTTTCAGTCACCATACATAAGGCGACCGAAAGGTTTCCATTGCTAAGCTTTTAGTGACTGAAAACAAGGACAAAGATTCACAAGAACAAAGGCTAAACGAAAGGTCTAAATGTAACTTTCTAACAAGGAACAAAATAAGATTATATGATTCAAAAATAAAAACATAAGAACTAAGAACAAGAACATGAAATGTGCAAGACAAACATGATAATGGATCTTTTTTATGCTAACATATGTAAACATGAACATGAAAAGAACATGATAAGGCTATGGTGCAAGATCATGCTTAAGATTAATGTTGAATAGACTAAAAGAAATGAAGGGTCTTACTTTTATTTATACCCCTTTGGGGACCTAACTCAAGGAAGCTTCTAAGGAGGCTTCCATGTGTGCATCAAATAAAGAAGCTTTTTGACAACCTACCTAATTAAAATTTGACTATGAATTAACTGAAACTTAACTAAAAGTTAAATGGGACTTAATTAGGAATCAACTAGGAGTAAACTAGATTTAATTAAGATTTAATTAAAATTAAATAGGGCTTAACTAAGAATTAACTAAAAGTGAATTAGGACTTAATTGGGATTTGACTTAATTGGGAGTTAACTTAAAGTTGACTAGGAGTTAATTGGTCCAGTTAACTCGGACTTAACTAGAATCTAACTAAAACTCAACTATGAATTAATTATAAGTGAATTAAAACATAACTAAGAGTGAATTCAAATTAAATTAAAAATTAGGTACAAGTTTATTACGAGTCATGGATGATCATTCAAATGAATGAACTCCATGGCATTGGCATCCGTGATGTCACCTCCCCTTCTAGCAATGAATTCCATGAGAAACGGACTTAGGCTTGTTTAGATATCATCAATGAAACTCATCCACCTTCTCCATGGCATTTGAAAGATTTTTTATTGATTCCCGAGTGTGCTCACTCACATCATACCCATGCCAGTGAACAAGATACTAGAGTTGACGATTAAATACTCGTGAATCCAAAATGTCCTACACTTCATATTCTTAACATTCACCGTCAATTTCAATTGGTGGAGGGGGATCGTGGATTCTTCTTGGAATGGTAGACGCATGGTAAGGTTCCAACAAGGAAACATGAAATGCAAGATGGATTTCATAAAACTTGGAAGCTTGAGTTAGAAAGCCACGACATTGATTTGTTTCACAATGAAGAATGAACCTAGCCTGTGATAATCCAATTTCTCTAATGGCCTTGTTGTTTTGATATGTTGTTGAAGCCAAACTTGGTCCCTGACCTTGAAATTAGGTTGTTCCTTTCGATTTTCATTAACATTTTCCTTGTATTTCCTTTGTGTTTTTTCAAGATTAGATACATGTTAAACTCGAACATTCGCTAACCACATGGTTCAATCCTCAACTATTGGATTCATGACTTTGTGCACACCTTGAATGTCAAACTTGGGGTGTAAACCATGATTTAAAAAGAAAAGTGTTTGTTGGGTTGATGAATGCACTGTGTTATTATAGGCAAACTCTGCCATGGCCAAAAAAAATTGACCAATTATTTTGATGATAATTAGTTGTGCATCGTAAATACTATTCTAAAACTTGATTGACCCATTTTATTTGCCCATTTGTATAAGGTTGGAAATTGATGACAACTTCACCTTCACACCTAAAAGTTTAAAGAGTCACTTCCAGAACTTATATGCAAACTGAGGCCCATGATAAAAAATGATATCTTAAAAAAGACCATGATATTGACAAACATGATCAAGGAAAAATTGGTTGTTTGTTTGCTAGTTATTATTTTTGTACACATAATGAAATGAACCATTTTTGTTAAACGATCCACCACCACCAAGATGGAATCATAAGAATTAAAAAGTGGGAGGTTTGTGATGAAATCCACGGAAATTGAAGACCATGGGGATGTAGGGATCAATAATGGTTTAAGGAGACCATGAGGGTGATGATGAGGATTCTTTGTTCGAGCACAAACATCACAAGATCCAACAAACTCCTTCACATACTTTAAAGCTATGGACATCAATAATCTCAAGTCATTAATTCCATGGTCTTGTGAATCCAAAATGGACTTCAACTAAAGCATCATGCTAGCCTGGAGAACTTAAAGTCATGCAAGGCTATCAAGAACATACAAAAGACCATTGTGATAAAGTAGACCATTTTGAAATTTGAACTTAACATGATCATTGGAAAAATCCTTGATTTGATGATGATTCCCTGATTAGATTTGATGCCAATAGCAAAAAGGTCTTTCAAATCTTAACAAATTTGACAAAAAAAATTGTGTCATTAAGAATTATGAACAACACCTAAAGTCAAAGATGTTCAGGCTTGAAAATGACATCATATTGTTATTCATAGGTTACATTTCCCTTCTAAGGTGCGAGGTACGAACGATGTGACAACCGATTAGGTTTCCCTTATTAGCGCCCATTGCAATATGTGATGACAAATTATTAGAATCGAAATAAGGACAATGCCCACTAAGCTTGGCATCGATTCAAAATATGAGTTGTCATGAAATACTACAAGTTTTTATGGTTTGAATACACATTGATTTCATGTTGAACTCTTTCAAACAAATGACACCATTCCTCTAAGGCATCCATGATGCTAGAAGTTATTTATCAATGTCTTATAATTAATCTCCACAAGAAAAAACTTATAAGAATGGAAGTTGACAAGATGAAGAAAATAGTCTTCTCCAAGTTGTGAAAGCACAATGCTTACCACAAAGTCGGAAGTGTCTATCTTTAAAACAAAAGGTTTAGAAATGTTTACATGAATCAAAAGTGGGGTAGTCATGAAAAAAAAACCTTCAAAGATTAAAAGGCATTATAAGCTTCAACTCCCCAAAAAAAAGGTTATCTTTTTTAGTCAACCGAGTGAGAGGGGCCACTATTGAAAAATAGTGGGCAACGAAATGTCAATAAAAGTTGGCAAATCCAAGAAAACATTAGACATTGGAGTAGCCCAATCAATAATGGTCTAAACCTTACGAAGGTCCATGCAAATGCCATCCTTAGAGATGATGTAACCCAAGAATTCCACTTCAAATTGATGGAATTCACACTTCTCCAATGTGGCGTAAAATCCAACCTCCTAAAGCTTCTCCAAAACTAAATGTACATGGCATTCATAGTTCTCCATGTTCTTTGAAAAAATGAAGATGTCATCAATGTAACAAACCATGAAGTCATCCAAGTACTCACAAAAGACATTGTTCATTAGATGTTGGAAAATGACAAGCACATTAGTAAGGCCAAATGGCATGAAAACATATTCAAAATGGCCGTAATGGGTTATGAACATTGTCTTCCATTCATTGCCCTTTTGAATGCACACCAAGTTATATGTTTCACATGGATCAATCTTGGTGTACACATTGGCATGACTAAGCTAGTCCAACAAACCTAAGATCAAGGGCAAAGGGTACCAATTCTTGATGGTGAGTTGATTCAATCCATGATAATCAACACACATTTGCAAAAAAACATTTTTCTTTTTGACAAAAAGGATAGGGGCATCGGTTGGAGACTTTGAATGTTGAATGAACCCTTTCTCAAGGTTTTCATTGACTTATTCATGAAACACTACAAGTTTGTTTTGCGACAAATTATAGATGGGTCTGAATGGAGGTTGTGCTCCTTCCACAATATCAATGGTGCAATTGTAAGGTCAATGCTTGGGCAAGGTGTCTACATTTCTCTTTTCAAACACATCTTTGAATTCTTGGTAATGAGAAGGAATTTCATGCGGACATGGCTCAACATTTGGTGAAGGAAGAACATAAATTAAGAATGCATCTCTTCTTGTGGCAACCTTCATGAAGGTTTTTGCTCAAACAAACAAAGGTTTGGGGCACCTTGGGGTGCAAATTTTTTAAGGTGTACCAAAATCTTATCCAATGTCACCTTTTTTTGTCTCTTTTACTTAGTCCTTTTTTACCATGTAAAGACACATTTATGGATGATTATGATGGAGTCTAAAATTGTAATGGTCCAAAATATATTCCTTTTGAAAAATTTGACAATTTTTTATTCATTAGTTTTATGGGGATCATAATATAGGGTAAAAAAACATTGCAATAAGGACTAGGCCCTTTTCGTCATGTGTGATACACCTTAAAGGATTTTCACCCCTAAGCCTTTTTATACCATTTAAGTTTTCCATTTGCTTCAAATTTTGCATGTTTCTGACAAAGGTTTCACATTCTAGGGCCTCGTGCTATGGTGTTTCAAAGCGAAGACTCGTCATATGGCAATCCACTCGCGGATTATGTAAAATAAACCAAAACAATTCAATGATGACAAGATTTTTTAGAAATGAAATTTCATTGAAAACAACCTTGCTAGTATGGGAATTAGTGGTAACATTTAATGACTCGATTTCATGTGCAACTGGTCTTGATGAAAGGCTCTGACCATCAATGACCTCAACTGGCATTGGTGTGTTATTTTCCATTAGAGCCAACTTCTATTGTCACACTAGTTCCTTGTCCATAAACATGCTAATGACCTAGAATCAAGAAGTGTGTGGGCCTCCATTGTCACAAACTTACTACATTTAATAATGATTGGTACCAAAAACATGGTGTTGGGTTTGAAAATAAGTTGGGACCATTCTCATTACATGATGCATCAAGCTCTAGCCTCATGGTCTCTACTGATATTAGACATGCTTGTTTTCTGATTCCTTTGGTTGTGAATTGGTAACAAAGATGGTGTGTGTTGCATGTGGTTTGTGCTTCTTTGGACATTCATGAACAACATGACATGGTTCTTCACAATACAAATAAAGATTGTTTGTATGTTGGCATTGCTTCTCTTGCTCCATTAGAGGCTTGAATTTATTTTATCAATCTACATGGGGTCGTCTTTTGGCGAGGTTGCCAAAGGTCGAGCTAACATTGCAAGTGACAAACTCTTTTCTATTGCTGATGATGCAAAATTCCTTTGTGTTGTTAATGTGAGTTCATGGTGCCTTTTCTGTCGGTATTCAAAGAGTCTATTATCACATCGAATAGCATGTGCAATGGCTTGACTTAATGTTGAAGGGTCTAATAAGGTGACGACCGGAAAATGTTTTAATCACCAACAAGTTGGCCTAACTGTTAGATGGCAATTGGAAACCATTTTCAATCACCATACATCGGCCATTGAAACCCTTTTTGGCCACCAAGTGTTGCAAATTTTTATCCTTGGCAACCAAATTTTTGGTCACCTTCAATTGTCCAAGAAGGCGTGATCATTGAATGGCAATTGAAACCATTTCTAATTATCAAGAACTAAATTTTGAAAGGGGGCATGTGATATGGTTTTTTCAAAACCTTTCAACAATATTTACTTGTGGCAATTAAAGGCATTAAAAAAAAATCTCCAACAATAGAAAATTGTAGTCATTGGTGGCCAAAAAAGGTTTTGGTCACTAGGGTTACCAACTAAAATTTTTCGATTGTTAAACTTTTGAAAACCGAAATTTTTTGGTCCCCTTACATATGGTGACCAAAAAATTTCAATTGTTTTACATATGGTGATCAGAATGGGTTTTGGTCACCATCCAAAAAGGCCCAATTGTTGAATGGCAACTGAAACCCTTTTTGATTGCCATAGGATTGGAGATAGAAAACTTGTGGTAATAGAAAAATGTCCATCACCAATTGTGTGGCAACTAAATCCATTTTCAGCCACCATATGTAAGGGGGCAACCCAAGTGTAAGGAAAACATTTCTTATGTCCATTCTAATGGACACAATTGACACATCAAAATAGATGTTAAGTGACTCTTAAAGCAAAATGGGCATGTCACATCGATTTTTATAACCTAGATTTGGACCATCTTCTAATCCCATTGAGCGATTACTCGATAACATAAATTCATCTTGTTCGTGTATCATTTCTTTTGTTATATTGAGTGTTGAATTTGTTGATGCCATCCTTTCAATTACATGTATAAAACACAAGAACATGAAAAAAACCTAGCAAAAGAATTTTGACAACACAAGAACCTGAAACAAAAAACAAAAAAAAAACTTGATAATGTTGAAAAGACTTACCTTGAAATTACAAAGTGTAGCACTAAGGGTGAAAGCACACTAAGCCCCCCAAAAATTGTAATCACAAGTATAATATATATATTTGGGTAACATATGGACATCACATCTTGGATTTTGTTTTTTTCAAAAAAAAACATATGCTTAGTTTTAGACTTAATCTACTCAATTATTTTGAAAAGTCCAACAAACATTGAATAATTTGAACATATAGAGTATATTTGTGATAAAATAATACCCGTCACAAAGTTTGAAAATTTGAATTTTTAAGACTTCAAAACTAAAGTTATTGATGGAATTCTTAGGTAAATTTTTTATTGTGTATGATATTGATATACATCAATTAATTTTTTCACAATTTAAAATTTTAAAGTTTTTGGATGAAATTCCATTCAAAAAATGTGTTTTTTTTGCATTTCTTTAGCAATGTCCATGGATAAAAATATCTTCCTTTTAGGAAAAAATCACTACCATATTAAAGAGGAGGAGAATCTATAGATGGGCATTGCATTATTTTTTCAAATTTTTTTTGTTTGGTAATGTTCCATGAACCACATACATGAAATCTTATGACATTGAAAAACTATGAGTTATATACTTTATGTACATTGATTTTATCCAATCCTCCTCATCTAATTGTTGAATTGAAACTAATTTTGACTCAAAACTTGAACTTTGAGTTCCAAAATGTTGTTATGCAAATTAATTTTTTTTTGCATGTGTTTAATAACCAAATGATGCCATCAAGATTTTAGCTTGTTGCGTATTATAATACTTGTTATACAGCTTTTTGAACAAAAGTGGTTCACCCTTAGTGTGTTTTCACCTATAATAATGTAATCACAATGATTTGCAAGCACATAATGAAACTTTGCAAACATGATGTAACCATGACAAAAGTTACAATGTGATGTAACAATGCAACCACAAACATGACGAAATGCTAACACAATGAAATGATAATAATAAAAAAATTGCTAATGCTTTTGCAAATAAGACAAATTTATCCTACGTCATATAATTCCTAGTGCAATGTAACCACGAGTGCCAAAAATTGTAAGCACAATGTAACTAGTAACCAATAACCACATTCGATGACAAAATGCAAGGCTTGCAACAAGTTACAACATGATGAACAACCAAGTTTAATTGTTGATGTTCCAATATTGAATGGTTGCAAATACAATGTGATGAAAATTTGGGAATGAAAGGAAAAGCAAAAAGCTTTTCAGTGCAAACACAATGTGATGAGAGCTTGGGAGTGAAAGGAAAAAAAGAAAAGGCAATTGCCTCAAATGCAATGTGATGAAAGTTAGGGAGTGATAGGAAAAACAAAAAGGCCATCACCACAAATGTAACACAAAGAAAAAGCAAAACTCTTAAAAGGAAAGTGATGGGAAGGTGACAAAAAAAAAACTTTAAACCCTAATTTTTAAAAACTTAATATGTGGACCCATCTAAAACACTAGAACCCAAGGAGGTTCCAAGTGGTTTGTTCTAATGAAAGCACGCGAATAAAAGGTTTCAATTTTACCTTGGTTCTACCACGTTGACTAGCAAGTTCACAAATAAGGGTCTTAATGTCATGGGTTATTAATACAACTTGGATCTAAGATCATTGGTTTTAACATTTGAATCCAAATATTATATTGGTCTTAATCAAAGAACTCAAGTAATGATCAATATTATATAAAACCATAGACTTTCATGAATCATAAGGTGTGGAATTTAAATTTAACAACAAACAACACAATTGAAAAGCAAATTCATAGGATTCTAAAATGGTTTTCCAAGTCCACCAACAAAGCTCGCAAACTTGAGGGTGTGTTCCTTAACTTTCATAAGAAAAATGGGGGTGGGGGCTTTTGCGTGGGACAAGGATGAACTCAAAAATAAGAATTCAAGGTGATATCAACATGCATAAAGCAAGAAAAATGGTAAATAATGCAAGTTGAGTCATCAATGGTGGGGGTTGCATCAAGGTGGAAAAATGTCTTAAGACTCTCCAAAAGGAATCTTGAAAGTTCTTGATTTTTTCCAACCTCATAACTCTCACATAAAAGCTTTAATTTAAGACTTTTCAAGGGAAAGATTATAGCCCTTGAAAAGACCTTTCCAATGGTGTACCATATGTTTAATTTGCAGGTCATTCAACCCTTAATTCTTGAGTTTTAATGATTGAAAATCAAATTGTCATATTGTTGGACTACTCCCCCTCTCATGCTTTAACCTTGATAAGCCCAAGGCTAAAGTCATGACATCAAAAATGCATTCTTGCAATCCCAACTATTAGTGGAACAAGTTCTAACAACCCCATTTAATGATGTTCAACTACAAGTTAATGAAAAACATCCACTTTGTGATTGAAGTAAATGGTGATGATAGCAAAAAACTTGAAATAGATTGGCACCTAAAGAAAGTGGAATGCATCAAGATGTGGAGGGCCATGGTTGCTAAGGTTTAAGGATTAATAGGTGATGGGGTCACACCCTTGCATGTTTTGACAACATTCATGCTAGTGATACATGCACATGCTTTGAATTGAAATTAGTAGGATGTTGGTTCATCCAACAGTAATAATGGAGAAATAGAACAAAAAATTCCTCTTAGTCTCATTAGAGCTCCCCAACCAAGCAAGAAATCTAAAATCTCATCAAAATTTGCTAAAAGAAAGACACTAATGGGACATTCCATTTGCTAAGGTTATTCAAGTTTATAATTATAGTATAGTTTGGAAAGGAAAAGAAAGAGCCTACAATTTCATTCAATTTTGACAAGGCAATAGAAAGTTATGGGGATAAAACTCCAAATGCCAAAAAAATTGTGTAAACATGTTGCCTCCTTTGTCCTATTAATCCTACATATATTGCCATCTTCTTTATTTATAAATTGTCAACTTGATTGTACCATTTTTCCACATGTCTATCTACCTTAAAAAACTTCAATATCTTATAATTTGGTTAAATGTGGCTTCTTATAAATCATGACTCTGGGTTAAAATGTTAACTTAAAAACTTTACATGTTTTAACTTGTCACCATGTTCTAGTTATTTCCTTCCAATCTTTTTAATCCTACTTCCAATTAAGTTTAAGCACCTCCATCCATTAACAAAAGCGAGAAAAAATAATTCAACACTTAAAAGATTAATTTCCCGAATTGTTATTAAAAATATTCTTTGGTTTACCTCCGTAAATGTAGTTATGATACTTTGCACATGTGTTTACTAAAAAAACTTGGAAGATTGACACCCAGGGGCTACCTACAATATTGCCATCCACCTCACCCACCCACATATTCAATCATCATTATTTTTTTTGCAAAATAAAGTTATTGGTAAAGTTAACCCCTATTTGGAGCTGCATTTGGGCCCCCTTTGCCCTTTCATCCCCTTTCTTGAGTTTTTCTTTTTAAATCAACTTCTTGTGCGGACCAACACTTCAAAAGATGTAATACCCATCCATTATTAATCTTGAATTGTCATAGTGGGGTTGGCTATCTCATAAGTTTCACCTTTGCTAAAACCCACCTTCCATTCTTGCTTACTTGTTATTGAAAATTTACTTATGATATTCAAGACTAGATAATAGTACTTGAAACATGAGATTAGTTCATTGATGTTGATTATTTAGTTTTAAACTTAAGTTTTTTTTGTTCTTGACATTTTTTTCCCATTTGTTGCACTTTCTTGCAATGAAATTTGCCAAGTTTACATCAACATTTGTTGCGTAATATAATGTGAGTCAAAAAGATTTAAGTTATGTCACCTTAACAAACAAAAAAATACCTTTTGCAACACTTGTAACATGTCCAAAGAATTTGACTTAATATGATGAATAATACTGAAATTTTGATGGAAAAAAATAAGGTCCTAACCTTTGATTAGATGGATTCATATTTCAAAAGGTGGAAAAGTGATGGTCATAGTATGCCATGACCAATGTGGTAAGTTCCCAATTTGTAGTGTTAAACTTAGAGTTCACATTATTTTGACCTAGACCCAAAAAAACACATTTTTGGTGAATTGTCACAAGAATTGGAATTAGCCTTTTTTTTTTAACCAAAATCAAAATTGAAATCATGAAAAGAAATTCTTGAACATAAGTTTTTAAGGTAGGCAAGTTGAATATTTTTTAAAAGTTGGAAAGTAAGTTGAACTTTATACATAAATGATTAATTTTAGAAATTTGCATTTATACAATCTCAAGTTTCATTTGTTGTAAAATTTCACATTTATACAATCTTTCACCTTGGGGTGTGTTTATTGTATACATGGAACTAGCCTAATTTTGAACTAGGCTTGAAGTTCTTGAGATTGAAAAGTGTGTCAAAACTTGAATTGCAAGGATCAAAGTTTTGAAGAATTGGGTTCAAAACCTACACCCAAAAAACCTACCAAAAAGGTTTGAAGTGTTAAAGCCAAGAATAGCTCAGTGTTCTTGAAAAGTAAGAACTTGCCATCATTAGTCATGACTAGTGTTAACAAGTTCCCTAGTTTGCAATGTTAAATGGCCTATTCATTTATGATATTGATTGTGATTAAGATGATTATATAATAAATGTTACTAGACTAACATGACTAATTTTGTCTATTTTGACTAACATACAAATTAGCAATGTCCATTTTAACTAAGTTTCAGTTTAAAAAAAATCAAAACAAACATTATAAGCAAAACATGGACCATGGGGGACCTATGTGAAAATCATAATGCTAGCATCAAGATCGAATTTAGTCACTAATATGACAAAGATGGTGACCTATCATCATGTATGAACTAAAACATGTTACTTTTGATGTTTTATGTGGCATAATGCATACAATGCTTTTACTTTTTAATTAAATGTAATTATGAATGACTAAGCTTGCTTCACAAAGAACTAAGCAAAGTATTAAGGTCTCATTTCTTGAAGTTTAAACAATTAAATCCCTACCCAAGTCCAATTCTCAAAGTGATAGTCTAGGGGATAAACATGGTAGGTCAAAAAACTGAAGCAAGGAAACTCACATGAGGATTGAACCCAAGGCTTCCTAAGCATTTGAAAAAACAATCATCACTAGACCATGTGCACACATATCTAAAAATTCATTGTATGTTTTCTATTTACATTTCACACATGCCAAAATCTCCTATATCTTGATGTGTAAGCTTTGAAATAAAAAGTTACGAGTTAATCTTTTACATGTAAACATGTGAATGATAGGTAAAAAAGATTTTTTTAAAAATGATACCTTAATTGGTTTTCACAAACCCAAAAAAAACTAATCCAATTTTCATAAATCTATGTAAAAACCAAAACCTATGATTTTTGCAAAAATGTGAGAATTGCCAAAGATTGATAATCACATAGTAAACAATACATAATGGATAATAAATCGCAAGAAAAAGAAAAGACATTCAAATTGGGTAGGGTTATCATTTATCACTTGCATGATGGATTTTACTAGTGTTGGATAGTTTTCATTAAGACCTTTTAGATATCAAACCTATTTTCAAATTAATTCTTACAATGAAAACCAATTAGTATCACATTTGGTGATAACCAATTTGAGAATTCGACTAACAATTTTCACCCAATTGAGATCAAATTATTGAAAACCAATTTTATTTTATTTTATTTATTAAAAAACCAAGTTGGTTTTATGAAAGAACCAAAATCTGATTTTAAAGGAAGTAGTTAGATTATGTTAGTTTAATTGAAAAGCAAAATGAGGTGACATCCAAACACATAAAAATACCTTTGGGTTTAATGTTTTGTAACTGTTATTAGGGTTTTTTTTTCTCACTCCTTCGTGTTGTTCCTTTGCGTTGCTCTTTCATTTTGCTCCATTGTGTTGTTATTGTTGCTATTGTTCCTTCACATTATTGGTGTTACTAGTGCTTTGTTGTATTGCTAGTGTGATTGTTAATGTTGTGAGTGTTTTATTGCATTGTTGGTGCTACTATTACTCCATTGTGTTGCTAGTAGTGGTGTTTGTCCATCAAATTGCATTGCTAATATAGTTGTTGTCAATCCATCACATTGTTGGTAGTCGTGTTGCTTTATCATGTTACTAGTGTTGAAGTTCATCACGCTTTGAGGTATTCAACATGAAATCCCTTCAAACCATGAGATGTATTCTTTGTTGCAATAATCCAATTTTGGTTTATAACCCTAAAATTCAAGTAAGGAAAGGTTTAACCTTATATAATACAACAAATGGAATAATAACATCGAAAAAAATATGAATGCAAACCATTTTATTATTGCAAAAAAGTTTGAAGAGGAAGTGAATAGTCCATTGAGAGGAGAAGTGGAAACGACTTGTCAAAAAAACTCAAATCCATCTAGAAGTGCATGTCAAGTTTTTTGCTACCAAAGATCCTTTCCATAAATATCATATGCAATATAATTTTTTAATGATATAACTTGTTGACTATTAAATATCATCTACCCATGCAATTTGTGGAAAGCATGTTGATGAAACACTTATGTTTATATTTGTGTCCAAGACTTCTCTTTCCTTCTAAAAAAATGTTCTCACAAAAGATGTTCCTTGAGTTAGTGGAAAAAATTAAATTGTTGTATGTTTTATTAGTTTTGACAAAATTTAATTTTGCAACAAGCTTTGATCTTTAGATGTCAAAAGGTGTTCATGACATATTTGCCATTGTGATTAACTTTTTGGGAGTTGTTTGATAGTCAAAACATGTTATAATTGGTCTTTTTGAGGTTGAAAGTACTTATGGGTAAACTTTGGCCATACACTCGTTGAATTATTAGAAAATTATAACTTGAAAAAAAATTTATTACAAGTATGTGAAAGATGATTGTTACATTAAAAATAGTTGTAAGTTGTGACATTCTAAGTTTCGAAGAAAATTATCAAGGCATTTTTTTGGCAATGCATTTTCCAAGACTTGTCAATATGCTACAACGAATGAATTTTTGTGTAAAATTTTAACATATGTTTCCTTTAAAACTTCACAAGGAGATTTATAAAAATGTATAACCTAGCCCAAAAAATCTAGGAAAATCAAGTAAGTGATGTTTTAAATTTTGCCATCTCCATTTGTTTGAAATTGAGTGAACAAACTAGAATTTTTGTTTCCTTCAATAATTGTATCGAAAAGGAGTTCACTGTTGTTCTTGGATTAGGTTTTTTGGCCTTTAACATTTAAAAAAGAGGTTTATGGTGTTTTGGATATGTTTTTATTTTTTTGAAAAAATATGAAGAAAAGAAAGTTCATAGCATGTTTTTTTTATGTTGGATCTTAATTTCAAATAACTTATGTTTGATGTCTTCATTATATGGCCTTGAGCAAGGCAAGGCCATTGTGCAGGAACAAGATAAAAAGACCTTGTATCCCATGTTGTTAAAATGTCATCATCATATGCGCCCCTTATTTGAAAATACCACTATTGACTAAGGTGTTGATGAAAATTGTAGTTTTGAAATTTTTGAAATCACAAGAAGCGCAAATGAACTAGCAAAAATGTTCGTCAATAAGTAATTTATGATTTTCAAAAAGCTTCATGTGGATGTAAAAGATATCAAATGTCTTTTTCAATGGTGGGAGAAGCATGAATTTATGTTTTTTCTATAGTTGGATTCTTTGCTCGTAAAATCTTAGGCACTATGAATTCACAAATTAAGATTGAAAGGATTTTTTCTTTGATAGAAATTACTAATTTCAAAAGATGTCATTTGCAATTGGACTCATTTAGATAATACAAAAAATTGAATAAAAATTAACCCAATGATCTTAAGATTGGTTTAAAACCCTTTTCTAATTAGTGGAGCTAACTAAAGCTATTGTAGAATTAAAGGAGGAATTAAAAGAATTTGAAAAAACATTTGGAAGGGATGAATATTTTAAAATGTAGATTATTATAGAAAAAATTGTGTAACATTTTCATCATTCTTTACACAAGTTTATTTTTACTATTCAATTTATTTCTGAACTAAGAATTTGTTAATGAATATAAATTTGAGATTCAGATTATGAAAATCGGATATGAAAACCAACTACTATCACATTTGTGAAGACCGCCATGTCTGAAAACCAACTTATTAAATTTAATAAAAATATGATACCCTAATCAATTATTTTAAATATAAGATTTTTTTTAAAAAGAAAAAAGAACTAGGTCAATGTTGGGAAGAACCAGAGCTGGCAGTTCTCATAAAAAGAAGGAGAGAACTGCCTAACACTGGATTTTACATACCAACTGCTGAAGAATTGTGTTTACCAAGTTGGGTAGATCTATGCACAAGTTGAGAGGAACCGGGGTTGGCAGCAGGACCTACAACAAGTGGACGTACCCTAAAATTTAAGTCTAAATCCTACGCGTCCTACTAAATCTAGGTTTGGATCGAAGGTGTACTATCATAGTAGCTTTTCACCTTCAGCACTAATTATATTATTTTCAGTTTTGCAGAATTTTTAAAAATAAAATCTTTATGTCGAAAAACTTGAAAATTCAGGAAAGGAAGTCGGATTCGAACGATCGCGCCCCCCCCCCTACTACACCAAGACTGTCTTTGAATAGTCTAACCTAAAGTAAAATGCTTTGTGAGAGAACTAGTGAATTTATTATATTTAATCATTATATATTGAAATTTCCAAAATCAAAAACTGTAATGCCAAAACAGAAATTTCAAATTATATTAATTATTAGGCACAGTAGTGCCGAACCTGAAAAGGTACTACGGTAGTCAAGTTTTAGGTCTGGATCTGTGGAGTCTCAATTTGGTGTAGGTCACAAGTAGAGGAATGCCGGGTAACAGGTAGTGACAGAAACAATAGGACATGGAAGGCAGTAGAACACTTGACAGAACAACTACCAGGATAACTAGGGCAATAATAGCCAGGATGGCGAAACCAATACAACGCTGGGAACAACGGTGGTGATGGAGAAAACTAGCAGACATAGCACACCACCCCAGCCTTTCTTTTGTGTGAAATTTCGCACAAATGTGAAATATAAAAAATTAAATTGGGTAGCATATTCCTTGATTTTTGGAAAAATCAATCGCCATTTGTTGGCAATTTTCCCCCCTGCATTTGGACATTGGATTTCAGTTTGGGGAACTGTTTTTTTAAACAACTTTTCTCCAGAACATGTCGTCATTTGATGTTAACTCACTCTTGGGGTGCATGCAATTGATGCACACAAGAAAAATAAGAATGAAAAAAATGTTTGGAAAAAAACTTGTAAGGGTTACAAATAAGGTCTTTAACAAAATAGCATGAGTGTTCTTTTCCTAAGATTACTTTATTTGCTCCCAAAAAAGAAAGAAAAAAAAGAGCCATGAGCACCAGTGTTTTGTTTTTCAATTTTTGTGATGTTGCACCCAGAGTAGCTAAATTTGGCTACAAGATAAATAAAGAAGTAGAAAAATTAGGAGTCCTTGTATATTTTGGCAACCTGCAAAAACCTAATATGTAAATCTGGAAATTTTCTAGGAACAAAGTTAGAAATCTATCAAAATCTACCGAATTTTTTGGGTGACTTCATAGCTACAAATCTGAAAAAAAAATTGGATTTTAAATTTTTAAAAAAACCCTTTGATCATGTTGCTAGGCCCTTTCTTTTGCAAAATGGCGCCACAAAAGGAAACGCTGATGAGCACACTGGCAAGGGAGACAAAGAGCTAACCTCTGTTTTACTGGCGAAATTTCACTTAGAAGCGAATTTGAAAATGAACTGCTTTCCAAGGGTTTCAATCATCAGAAGTCAGGACCAAACATAATAAAATTTTCCAAGTTTCTATATTTGGTTTTAAGTGGGTAACCAAAGATTAAATATAGAGAAGGATGATTAAAGTTGTGTGCTTCATAGCTTGTTTATGCCACCTTTTTACATCTTCCTATGGATGATTGCCACTTTGGCTATAAACAAAATTTCTGTTAAAAGAACACTGAAAGGAGCCAGGGATAAATGAGACTAGTGATGGAGAACATTAGGGACAAGAGCCGACCCAAGAAAGAAAAAAATGACTGAGAGCAACAACAGGATGACAGGAGAGAGAATGCGGATGACAAGAACCACTATGTGGATGACATGAACAACACTACAGATATACTACATACCTACCTATTGCTAAAATGGGACATGAAAAAGGTAAAATGAAGTAAGAAAATTAATTCATGGAAAAATTTACTGAAGGCCAAGATGATGGGTATTAGGGTATTAGGACATCCCTTCTGGCAGCAACCCTGATAAGAATGAGGGTTGTGTGGATTACAGTTGGGAAGGCTTGAGACTAGTGACCAATTGGGATGGGCCCCTTGGCCACTGTGCATCTACTAGTTGTAGTTTGAATTACCACCAGCCATAGTCAAGCCCAAGTACCATAGGACCGCTACAGTTCAACGAGTGGTCAAATTTGCAGTAACATAGGGGCTCTTGGGTTTTAGAAAAGACATTAATTGGGGCATTGCTCCCAGCCAGTGTGTTTTGGGGGGGTGGGGGGTATGGGGCAATTTTTCTCTTTTATTGACCTATTTCTTCTAGTGGAAATTAGTACATGCTTCATTTATTTTGTGAAAAAATCGTCAAAATGTTTATATATCAAAATTGAAAAAATGGAAAAAAAAAAAACCGCTCCCAGGTCACTATTTGATTCAACAGTGTATTAGCAGCAGGGTTTTAAAAAAATGAATCATTAGTGTAAAACCCTGCTCTCAAGTGCTAGTACGCAAATGATGAATCAGTCTACTATAATGCCCTGAATAATGACCAACGCTCATATGTACGTGGGAGGGCCCACTGTACATATGAGAGAGCCCAGTGTGGGTGGGGCATTCCATGACTCCAAACAGCTGCTGCCCAGATTATTAAGTCAAGTATAAAATATAGGCTTGGCTTCATCATTTGTGTCTCAAACTTAAGTATAGGGTTTGAGTGTGTGTTTGGGCTCCCCTCCCATTGTGGTGGCAACTTCTTTATTTTCCTCTTCTTCACAATGAATGGACAAACTGTTCATTTGTGCGGCCAAAAAAGAAAAAAAGAGTTTTGACTTTGCAGAGGCAGAGAAGTGTAATGCACAGGACATATTAGAATATGCTCATAGACATGACAATACCTAAATGAGTTTGATGCATTGAGATAATTATAACTTATGTACTTCTTTGTTTACATTTTTTCGGTTAGGATTTAGTACACATTTTTTAGAGTCTCCTCAGACAACCTTCTTACCTACTTTTGGTGGATTTTTTACGCTTCCCTACTATTTTACATTGTTTCTTGTTAGCACACATTTCTTCAGACTCCATTCCAGGGTTTTTTAATTTTGGTGCACTGTGCTGAAAAAAACAAAATTCTTGTGCAAATTCTACAAAAGGGTTTTTCTGTAATAAATCCGCAAAACCGTCAGATTTTGAGGGGAAAAAGTTACAATTAAATACATTTAGAAGGAGAGTTCCTGCAGGTACGTCGACAGAACTAGCCAGGATTCCAAAAAAATTCTACCTTCCCCTCTGACCTAGCAAACGTGGGCTCATTCTTACTGTGGACAATGGCCAGTCCACCCACTTGACAAAACTGGCCCAAAAAAAAACCCTGGTGCATACATGCCAAACACAGGTTTGAAGTTTGAAGCTGTGTAGGCCAATTCTTTGATCAGTTTTGGGTTTTTGAAAATTTTCAGAATGGAAGGACCTTCACTTCCAGGGTTTTTTAACTTTTCAAAATACGTTAACTTCTGCTTCTGAGTTTTCGAAGACTTTCCAAGGAATCAGTGGGTTCTGTGAAGGAACCAGCAAAGAGCTGGCGGTTCAGGTGGGTTCTTTGAGGAGTTCGTCCATTTCTTAAGAAGCACAATTCTGGGTTGGAAACAGTTGTGTTATTTTTGAGAATCACTGGTGAAGGATCCATACCTTAACCCATCAGTTCTTTCCTTGAAAAGAGAGAACCACACAACACAGGATTGAACCATGCTTTCTCCAGGTTGGGCTCATTGCCTAACTACTGAGTGTATGGGATGCACATCTTGTTTCACATATAAGAGACACAATAACAAGGCACTCAAACTGTAGGTCCCATGCACCAAATGTCTGCTTTTTGTGCTACTGGAGTGTCCCTACACTTGTGTTTTGTGTTCTAACTGCATATGTCAGGACACTGCAGCCAAGTGTACCAGCAGACACATCTTTGATTGGAGATCATGCTTGTGAATTTATAAAGAAATTCGTTTCAACTTTTGAGAGGCGATGGTGAATATGTATAGGTACTCGTGTATCTCTCCACATATGCAGGCAGACAGATGAATTGGAGCTGGTGCTGTTGCTAAGGGGCTCCTCAAATAGAATCAAAGCGATATTGTCGTCAGAAAACGTTCTTAGCGGTTACTGTACAAGCTCCAATAAGGTGATTCATAGGTACAGACCAGTGTTGGGCGGTTTTTGGATTTTGTTACCAACCTACAGTTTTGGGTTTCGAAAATTTTCAGAATCACAGAACCAGAGACTCTCCAATATTTTCAGAATCAAAACAACCTCCGGTTGCAGGTCTTTGAACAGGTGGTTCTCACGGCAGAATCAGCAAAGAACCGGTGGTTGAAGGCAGGTTCTTTGACCCAGTTCTTTGATTTTTCGGAACCCGAATTAAGGGTCAAAACTGATGGTGTTATGAAATTTTTAGAACCTCCAATCAGGGTCAGGACCGGTTCATGAGTTTAGAACCTCCAGTCAAGGGTCAGAACAATGGGAACTACCTCGCAAAGAGAGCCGTTGAATCTCTGGCAAGAGAGAACTGGCTGAGATGAAACCCACCCAAACCTCTAGACCCTAAACCCTACCCTACTTACCTTAAACCCTAGACCCCTAGCCCTAAGAACCAGAAAAGGGGTTAGAGGCCTCCTTGTGCTACTGACACTCTTTTCCTGTGCATGCTCTCCTCGCGGTACTAGCACTCTTCTCATGTTGTTCATGCTCTCCTTTTTGTAATATTTGAGCATTATAATTGTCGATTGTAATTATTATGAATTATTTAAAATATTTTATTAAAAAATATGTTTTTAGTTAATTTTTAAAAAATCTGTTTACAGATACCCAACTTCATTCAAATGGGCTGACTTTTTTTTAAAAACTTTTGATAACTTGATTTCTGAATTTTTAGAAAATCTATCCTCATATTGATACAAAAGAAGTGAGAACTGCTCTGCAGTGATTCACACCCTCGCCCTGTGGGCTGGTAAAAAATGGACAACCACCCACCTACAGGGTGAATTGCTATCCCATAAAACAATAACCATTGTGAACACCTTGAGTCTATCCATTCAGTTCAGGACTAACAAAGTGGAAGAGTATCCGCAAGCAGTTGCTTGAGTCAGGTTGTGTAGAGTTATAACACAAATCAATCCTACGCAAACTGGTGCATTTTGGTGCATACCATCCCTTTCCCACGTGATTCGGTGACTTTGTGTACAAGTTGATCTAACTGAAACTCATTGTGAATCCAATTTGCTGCCATGGCATCCTATCATCTACGGATGTTCAATTGGTTCTTACAATTTCGTACAAAACTTGTTGAAGTCCTACAAGCAACTTCTTGGGTTGGAAGTTGTCAACTAGGTGCATGAAACATCGCCCCTAATTATTGGTATGTACACAAGCTCATAATGGGTGAAAACTGGGAACTGGTCTGGTGGTACTATGGTACAGTGGAACAACTGCGATGAAAAAATACCCAAGAAAAATCTTCACATGATTTCTCTGGTTGATCATGAGTGATGGGTCTCAAGATCCAATTGTGAGAATCTTGAGTGACGGAAAAATATGGGTCCTATGATTTATTATGCCTCCAAAACAACACCCAAGCCTTGAGTCAACCAGACATACATTCTGAAATCATCATTCATCAAGTTTTCAAAAACCTCAAAATAAATCAAGGGCCTGGAAACTTTGTGTGAAGGAGTGTTGAAGCTTGTAGCCACCATACAGAGAGGGAACTGTTAAGAACAACTTACTAACTTCATGCATACTAGTTGTCAAATTGAACAATTCAAACATTCTTATAATAAACTTGAAATCAACTCTTCAAAGATCTTCGAATATTGGCTTACAATATGAAGCAATGACATTAAATGGAATAAGGTTTTGGATGGTGGATTACACATAGTGAAATTGGCCATGTGGTCAGCTCATGCTTCACACCATTCGGGGTTCTACCAGCTTTCAGATCTAGGCCAATTGTAATCTAGTCCTAACTAGGTATATGTTAGGACCTCATTGGTTGCAATTGGGATTTCATCTGAAATTTGAATGATGTCAGTGGTGTTTTTTTTTTTCCACAAGTGAATTGCTATGTAAGACAGACTTTTGTTTTACCACCTGAAAAAGTTTTTGAATATTATAATTGTCAACCAACCTGTTGTGAAATTATGAATTGTGGCATTGTAGGCTATTTATTGGTTTTAATTGGATGTACATAACAGTCAATACACAATCATTTATCTTGGTCATTATGCACTAGTTAGATAAACATAATATTTTAAAATTTTAATATTAGTTGGGTGTAATGTATATGGAATTGAACTTGGTCTTTAACTAGATTGAGCTCCAAATGTTTTGGGAAGTCTCCAAACTTAGAATCTTTATAACTTAAAGAAAAACCCATTATTTGAGTTGCACTAGAGGTTCTTTCAAACCCAATGAAAAAAAGGCGTCCATTTTCAATTAGAGTTTTTAAATCAACTATCTAACCCAAAAAAATACTACATAAACAACTTTGGATTTTTCTAGTATTGGTTGCATCATCATAATTATAATGATTGTTGTATACCTACTATTAGAATCATGTTATATTAAGCAAATAAAGATATCTAAGAATGGTGGATAGTATATAAATGTCTTCTTAAATCTTTGAAAATAATTATATCAATTGTCCTCACTACTAATGTTTTTAAGAAATAAAAAAGAATTCATAACGTAATGTAATTGATTTCAATCATTTTCTCTAGATAAAAATTGCTTATATCTATGTTTAGCAATGTTCATTAAATGCATTTCATATTACATTATAAATTGTATGCAAAGGCTACAAGGAAAATGACCATTGTTTTTGTGCATTTGGTTACTTAATGTTCATATTCATTGGGCTTGGAATTTGTAACCCCAAGTGCAAATCACATGTGCAAGAAATATTCATGCAAAATATCATGTCAAATTTTTCATGGAAGTTTATTTAAACATTTTTTGCACCAAATTGCATTACATGATGCACAATGTAACAATGTATACATGTGAAAAATCACCATCACCATATGAATTATCTTAATTTGGACTATTCATTTTTTCTCATTTAAATTTCTCGTGTGCTAATTTTATTTTTAATGAACAATGAGAAAAAGTTTCTTGAAATCCTTATTTCTAATTGTGATACCCTAATCATAATGCATGTAAAACTAAAAACCAAAATTCCTTTTAACAACCAAAGAACATCAATTTAGACTTACAATGCAAAAGTTGTTGAATTGGAATAGTTTCATGATTAAATATGCAAAGTTTAGGGAAATTCAAAGTGCGTTCCTAATCAAATTGGAAATCCCCTCATGAATATAGGTACACCAACTTGCTGATTTTTTAATCTTCAAACCTATGTTGTGAAAAGTGATTGAATTTTGTAGGGAGTCCAAAAAAGATGAATTATATAACTTATGATCCTTGCACTTGTGTCCAAAAAGTATTTAAAAGTAGATTTGGGTTGAAACATTGTTTCTTATTCTTTCCCATCAAACAATAAGTGTTACAAGCAAGAAACCTACATTCAAATCGTAATGGGAGGGGAAGCCATTGTTTAGATTTGTTGCCATTATCACCAAAATGCTTCGACCTTTCACATGCACCTTAGCTTTTTTCCATAGTGAATATTTCAAGGTCCAAGTTTGAGTTCTAGATCTTGGCCCTAAGTTTTTATCTTTGCATTTTCTTTTTTCTAAATGCATTATGTTGTTGTAGTTTGGTGAACTCCTTAAAACCACATTGTGTGTTGTTTTTACATGATAGAAGCTTGAAATTATGCTTGGGTTGTTGACCAAGAGGAGTAGACTCTATGTTTGGCAACAAAGGAGACAATGGATGGAAGGTGTAAGAGAATGAGTTCGTCATGGGAAAAAATGTCATGCATTTCTAAAACTCTATGAAGATATGCACATCAACCCACAAATGGTGATTACCCTAGCATTTTCTTAAGAGGTTGATTGGCATAATGGAAGGGACATGTTGTGAATTGGGCACAATATGTGTATATTACAATGCAAAAGCAAATGAAAAGAGCTAGAAGACCATTCATCCCTTCTAAAAACAAGGAGAATTATGCCATTGCAAAATTCAATAGTGGAATTAAGAAATAGACCTATTTTATCCAACTCAATGATGGAAGGGAAGATGGACATTTCATTGTTGAAGGACCAAAAGAGGTTAAGGTCTTTCTAGCAAACCAAATTACAACTATGGAACAATTATTGAGAAATGTTTAAAATCAAGAAGAAACTTTTGTGCTTGGGTTGAATGTTATGCAAAGTGAAAAGGAAGTTTTTTTGAATTGATTTCAATATTTTCTTACAAACTTGCTTCACCAAAAAAAAAAAAAAAAAAAAAAAAAAAACAGAAACAAACTTATTATTTTGCAAAAGAAATTAGAAATAAGGTTTTTAGAAGTGGGTACTAAGGGAAAAAAAATTCAAATTTATGTTGACCTAAGTGTTGCAAAATCATCTAAGGAAGAATTGAATAAAATTGAAATCAAAAGATTGAATTTTAAATTTTTTTGGTGAGGAGTAAAAATGAAAAAGTGCAAGAGGGATAGAATGAGTATGACCTTGTTTGTAAATAACTTTAGTCCCTCAATGTTGATGTAGATGTGTTTGATTACCAAGCTAGCCCAAGCAAGTTTTGGAAAACAAGACTCAAGCACTAAATATGTGACTGGTGTCAAAAGGAACTAGGGTCTCCAATATTCCAATTCCTATAGACAACCTTAGTACCATGCCTAAAGGAAGTTCTGTTGTATCCATGGCACTACCTACCCAATGTGTGGTTTCTACTTCTCTTGCAACAACATAATTTTAGGGGAAAAAAAAAAAGTGATTTGATAAAGTTTTGTTAGATTATTGATTATTATATGACACTAAACATTTTGTTGTTGTTTGTTGTGTAGTAAACCAAATCAAAACATTCAAGAAAATGAATGTTAAAACAACTTGGTGAAGCAAGATCATATCAAATGTGGTGAAATTTCACCTCCATATTTTGATTGTTTCATGCATATTTAATTTTGTTTGCATTCACCATTGTGTAATAGTATATGTTGTAATTTTGTTGTTTCAAATCATAATTTGATGTGTTATGTTGCATTTTATGCACATTGACTATTAATCCAAAGCTATTGGCATTGCAATTGTAAAATAACTATATTTAAGTTGATAGTATGGGTGCATTTATAGTAAAAGGAGCCAAAGCAATTGTCAAATGCATTGTGTTCCTATACCATGTCTACTTTGAAAGACAAGTTTGTGTAATATATTTATTCAAATTACTATTTCTTTTTGCAATTATATTTTTTGCTAATGATCTTGATCTTCCACAAATTTAAAGTCATTTCATTAAGTTTTGAAAATCCTTTCATGCACATAAAGCACTTAAAATGTAGTTGTCAAATAGTGCTTTTAAATTTGAATGTTTTTTTTGTTTATCAAATGTGCACCATTCATTCCCAAAATTTGAGAAGAAGATTCATATTGATGATTAAAAGTGCAAAAGGAGTTGAGATTAATAAAGAATTTATTTATTACACATATCTACACATTTGGTTCAAACGTGCTTTTGGCCTTCTAAATTACAAATTTTAATGATGTGTCTTTAACAAAAGTTCATTTTTATATGGTGAAAGGCATGGATAAATTTTATGGAGGAAAAAATATTAATTAAATAGTTTATTTCATTGAGTCCTATCATGATGTCTTGAAAAATGCATAAATTATGTTCAATTTTCAACTTTTGTATGTTTAGAAAATGATTTTATGTGATAAACTTCTTCCAAATAATGTAAAGATCAATTTAATATACAATTTTGGGATGGGTAGTTTATCTTGGAGATGTAATCACTTTTTATATTACAAAGGATAGTCATTTTGTCTACACATTTAATTTTTTGTACTTGAAATTCATTAATGTATATAAGTAGATAACATTGCCAAAAGTTGGGTGAAATGTTTTATATATTTGAAAGTGAATGGTGTAAAATATGATTAAACCTAATCATTAAAAAACATTGAATCCCTAATGCTTTTGGCTCCTTTTACTGTGAATGCACCCATATGGACATCTAGATGTTCTTTGTTAATTGCAAAATTATTTACATGTTATTAGATTCATTTCACATGTGACGTGAGATTGTAGTATGGAAATTTTAGAAGCGGACAAGGTGATCAAGGAAAAATGTGGTAAAAGATCAAATTGTATGGTGAAACCTAACCTCAATGTTTTAAGTATTTTATGCATCTTGTTTTGAAAATCATTGTTGTGTGTAAAGTTTAAATTGTATATAATTACCAATAATATCATTTGGGAACTATACTTTAATTATATGTTAACTATGGAAATTCATGTATGTTGCGATTGTTAATGGAATTATTGCATTGTAGTTGCAAAATAATTTTAATTGAGTTGATAATATGTCCACATGTAACATTGTCTATGTGTCATTGACATCATTTCACATGTGAGATTGAATATTAAGTTATTGCAGTTTCAAAAGTAGACAAAATAGAATGAAGAAATTATGGTTGTTCCATGGTAACAAAATAGGGGAAGGTATCTCACAAAATAGAAATACAATTTTAAAGTTTTAAATGAGAATATTTGATTATTATTGACCCTTTGTATGGGAATATGAGGACCTTTGTTATATGTAGTTAACAATATTATAGATTCATAGTTTAAATGTATTTCAATAGGAATGAAGATCTTTAAAACACTCTTGTAATGTATTTCCAACCTTGAATGTCAATGTATATAATTTCAAGTCAATTTCATGTTGTTTATGAATATTAATGAAATGTTATTCTACATTATGTAATACAATTTGGACAATTATAATGTGTGTGAAAGATTTATTGGGCATGATGATCATGATAAATGGTGACCTAACATCACAATACCTACAAAGTTATTAATGAGTTTCATTTTAGTTTTGCATAAATTGCAATCTATAAATAATATTACCATTACCAATTCCATATAAATTACAAAATGGTGCCATTATGCAATTGTTAGTTGCTAAAAAGTTTCAAATTTTGTTCCAAATTAATAAATTTAATTGCAAAAAAACGAGGTTATTAATTAAATAATGATTAATAGTTGCAAATTAATAGATCACAAATGTAAAAAAATTGTAATCTAGTTGTTGGAAAACATGGAAATGAACTTATGTAATGGTAGTCAAATAGTCATATGGTAAGTTGCAAATTAATTGCAGTAGACATCAATAAATACTGCTTATTTATGGATGAATGAAATGTCACATTGGATTTACATTCATTCAAAGATTATTTGCATAGGAAACCTATGTGGACAACCTAGTTGCATAGAGTTGCACATATTTCCAATAATATACAGTTGCATATATGAATACAATATGTTCATTGCAACTAATGCAACTTGTCCAACATAACTTAATGTGTAAAAATACATGGAGTTGCAAATGACCATTGCAATTAGAAAATCTAGTTGTAAGGCAAGTTGCAAAACCACCCTTTTAATTTTCTCATAGTGATTTATTTTGCTATCAATTGTGTAACTTAACAATGGGAATCTAACTACCTTCACACAAATAAAATAAGAGTTACATTATAAAAAAAATCCCAAGAAACATTATTCAAAACCAATCAAAGGATTTGAAACATATGCATAAACAAAACACCAACATTCCACATTAATTTTTTCAAGATTGATGTAGTATAAAACTATGAGCTTGCATTGTAAAACAATTTAAAGGAGATTGTGAGGGCATTGGATCTAACATCTCCAAGAGGTTGGTGGCTAGACATGGTTCAAAACACATTAACATAGATGTTGGGAGCTTCCAAATGCAATGAATATCAATGCTAACTTGAATGAAGAGACTTCATGGAAGGGGGATGATGATAACAATAGAAGTTGACCACATGTTGGCCTAATTTCATAAATTGGCAAGGCACATATGAAGGATTGTGCATAGAAATGTGGATGAATGAGATGATGGTGACAACCTAGGTAAACAAACTAGAGTAGGTCCTATGTGTAGGATTCCATTTTTTAACAATGCTAGAATACAATGGCCCAAATTTGTCCATCTTTGCCACTATTTATTTAATCAATTATTGAACTACTCGAGTCTTTTTTTTTTCCTTTCATATTCAAACTTCCACATGAAAAAAGTTATGGGTTTTAATAATTTTTCTTTTGTCTAACTTGGTTTTATGATTTTAAAACTTTTTTAAAAATTGAATATTAAAAAAGATAAAAAAGTAGGTGTAAAAATTGGTTGTTTTTTCAAACATACTTGATACATCTCAAAGACCTTACATCATTAAAATGAGGTTATAAATATGTGCATTTGATGGATATGTACATGCACATAATTTTCTTTTCTATATTACAATGTTTTATCGATTTGTTTGTCATTTATTTTCACAAATTCAAACAACTTCACATGTTGGATTTAATACCATCAAAGCAATGATAAAATATACTATTTTTTGGTTTTTATTCTTTAAAAAAAAACAATATAAGGCTTTCATGCAACAATGTGAAATATTTCATCAAATTCAATTGTGAGGGGGTGAAAGCACACTACAATGACCCCCTTTAGGGCACTTTTGGGTTTAATGTTATAGTACATAGAGTATGATTGTTCCAAAAATGTAGTACATTTAATTTTGGGTATCAATTTTGGTTTTTGGGCCCTATAACAATCATTTTTACAATACTAATGTTATGTAGTATTAAAACTATTTTAAATAATAAATTTCTTTGTCTATATTGAAGGATCCATGAGTGTATTTATAAAATACATTGGTATAATAGGGCCACGATCTTGTTTTGACTACATTAACTTTAGAGCTTCATTAGTCATTAAAATAATCAATTTTAATGAAAATTTAAAAATGGCCCATCTAGTTATGCTTGTCATTTTCTATGTGGATGTGATTTCTTGTCAAAATTTCAATTTACCACACATTTATTGCATTTTTGTTGGGAAAAACTCATTTTTGAAATGAAAAATTTCAAATTAGTGACAAGGTATCCAAACATGGTTCATATTATGTGAAATGACATGGTGTAGTATATTTTCAAGTTTCATAAAGACTAAAAGTTATTTAAATTGTTTTTGGAATATATTTGTGTTTTTGAGTACACATGTACATTACATTTATTTCCACAAATATACCCCAATCTCCCATTTTATAAAATGAAAATGAAATAGTTTCTTTCCTAATCTCTTGCTCAAGTTATATTCTAACATAATATGCAAAAATATTGTGAAAATATTTCAAAATTTTGAGGTGGGATACACTCAAACATGCACATCCCTGTAAAGTAATACAATGTGACACCCCAAAGGGGGTCACTATAATGTGCTTTCACCCTAGGATTTACTTCACCTTTGATATCCCCCCAAAAAAACTAGTTTTTGGAATTCAATAGACTACCTTTATTGTATATTTTACCATGTTTGAACCTAAGGTTATTTGAAATTTCTATTTTTTATAAACAGTGCCTATAAAATATGAAGAGAAAAACCCTTGAAGTTGACAAGCATGGTAATTGGTGAATTTGACCTTTTCTATTTTTTTAAAAAAAAACCCCAACCTTATACATAAAACAATGTTTTGATGAAAGTTCTATAACAAATTGTGTAATAATAACACATGAATTATTTAAAATTTCAAAAAAAATTGATAAAATTTAGGAATCCATTTATTAAATACAATTTGTTTCTTTTGTTTGTTTGGAACATTTTGTCACATTGAGATGTCTCAAACCATAGCTCCCATATCATTGGAAATTTTTCAATGTAGGGGTACACCAAGGTGAGTTCATTATGTTTTACATGTAGTTATTGAGTTTTTTTCCATTGAAAATTCAATAAAATTACAATAAATTTCAAAGACATTGGGCTACACACTCGATAGTTTGATGAGTGGGGTTGCATGGAGGTGATTTTGTATTTTTAGATATAAGGTATTCAAATATTGAGTAACTTTTTTCATTGAAAATTCAAAAACAATAAAACTTCAAATTTGAATGCAAATTGGATTTCAAACTTGGGATAAACAAAGGTGTATCATTCAAATTTGCAAGATTTGGGTGCACCAAGGTGGTTTTGTAATATTTAGGCCTTTGATTAGTGGTTTTTTGGGCAATTTTTTTTCATTTTGACAATAAAAAATCCCAATTCAAATCGCACAACAACTTTTTTTTGGGAAAAAATACTAAAAAAATTGCTATATTTTGAGGAAAAAGGTCACATGTTGCCATACATGTTGCCATACTTAGACAATGAGTTCCTATCGGTTGCCATAATGACATGAACTTAAAACAACTTACTTTGTTGTTTGGCCTCTAGCCGAATTTGGCTCATTCCTCTTGGGAATGATCACCAACTCACCTACGATAAAATTTGGAGGGAAGAAAAAAAAAAAACCTACCTATGATATAGGAGTTATTGAATTTTGAGTATTTTGTCAATGAAAATTAATTTTTTTGGGAGATTGGGGGTGCAAACTTGGCATTGTCAGAAAGCTCTTCATGAGTAGGGTTCCATAGAGGTGATTTTGTTTTTGGGGGGGACCTAAGGTGCAAGAGATATTAAATTTTTAGCAATTTTTCTCATTGAAAATTCAATAAAAATGAAAACAACTAAAAATTTAATGAAAATTGGATTTCAGACTAAAGGGGGTTTGATTGAAAGGTGAAAGTTGGGGCTAGTAAACTTACCAAATTTTGCATGTTTTCATTGTGAGGGGAGGGAAAGTCCTGGCACCAAGTGCGGTCCACTAGTGTGCTTATTGAAGTCCCACTTCCCTAGAGTCATGGTGCTCCAAAATGGAAGTGAACAAGTACCTTCCTATACTTGGCCAATATGTGCATCCAGGCCCTAAGAGGCCTATTAAGGAAACTTGATAGGAGACAGGTAACATGTTGAAGGTATGAGAGGAGCGTGTGTAAAGGGTGGAAATCAAGCCGTAACCAAACTCACCACTACTCCTCCACTGAGGATGGATGCAGGATTTTGAAGTTTGATTGAGACTCATTACATGAGGGAGCTGATAGGATTGAAAGCAAAGGTCCCTCTGACCCTTTCATTCTCCAAACATTGTCATCATAGTTCTACAAAAAAGGTGCATCCCTAAAGGATCACATTACTTCTTAGACAGCCTCCATCCTAGGGCCGCCTTACCGACATGTAAGGTATTGCTGGTTTGCCTATTATTATCTACCAGCAATACCTTACTTTTAGGTAAAGGAGCTTAAGTTATAGGAGAAGGCTAGGGCCAAAGGCCCTTCCTTGGTTTGGGGTGCTTGGGCACAAGGGTTGTAACCTGAGCGAAGGGCACCAAGCAAACAAAGAAAGGGTTGAGGGTCCTACAATTCTCCAGTGTAGAAACCTGCCCTAGTTTTTAGGATTGTGCTTAAGGTCCAAGGCATAATTGACATGTTCTGAGGGCAGTACCTCACATAAAGCATGACCAGACCTGGTATAGCAGGGACCTCCTGTGTATACCTTGGGAAACTTTGACTCAAAATTTTCCACCATATGCACAGGAGGTCCTGCCATAAGGGGTTCACCTTTCAGCGAGTGTTTCACGAAATGGAACACTCATCAAAAGTCCTTTATGGGAAAAAAATGAAGGACCCTTTATGGTTCACTCTTACCACATCAGATCTCTTACGTGTCGTATGTAATTGAAGGATGACTTCTAGTTTAACTCTAGATCATTGAGATCTTGTGTTCACAAATTAATTCAGACCATGTCCTCTTCCACATTCTCTAACTCCTTTTTTTAATTGTCTCCATTATTCTTAGAATTAAGCTTTGTAGCTTCACATCATCACAAAATAATGTTCGCACAATTTACAGATATTTGTCCAGCTTCTGCCCCTGGGACACCCAGCCATGTGTAAGATGCATGACTCTCAAAGATAAGGACCTTCAAGGGGGCTGTTCTGTGTATTTCAGGTCCTGCACACAGCTCTCTCTCTTCACACTGGGGCCCTCATTCCCATAATGGCCCCCTTCTTGGTCCTTAAGCTACACTCATCTTACTCTTCTTCTTCTTCTTCTTCTTCTTTGTTGTATCATTAAATTTTGTTTTTCCTCCTCTGTGTACAGCACTTCTCCTTACATAGAGTTCTTCATGGCAACAGAGCGGCCACGTAAACCAGCCCCTCTCCTACAATAAAATTTAAGAGCTTTTTTTGTGGACAACATAATTTTGGAAGGTAGGCCTACTACTGTCTCTGTTCCATTGGAACATGAGCAGGTGCTCCAGCATACTGTCTCTTGAATTGTCCCAATAGCAACTGCAATTAGGCCTACTTGTACTTAACCAGATATTATTGAGATTTTGCACTTATAGTAGCAATTAGTAAACGTAGTCTGTTCTCTAGACTATATATCCTTCTTCCCCCACTGTTTTTCAGTTTTCGTCTTATTTTGTAAGTTACCTATACCTCTTTGTTTTTGGCTTGCAATGAAGTCTTACAAATTTACATCAACTAATATGTGGAGTCCATTGGATGAGTAAATTTGGGGGCACATAGAAACTGGGGACTGTTCAGTGAATTCCCAACTTAAAGTGAGAGTGTTTCTGAACTTTAGAGTTGCACGCATGATCCATTCAAGGCAACATTGAGTTACATGGATGTATTAGTAATGCCATCCTTGAATGAAGAGGAGTAGCATGTGTACATTGTCTAGGGAGGCTACCTACTAAAACCATCAGTTATGTGGTAGGTAAGGCCCTAGGGGGAGGGCATTACCAAAACAAAGGGCTTGCACAAGGTGAAGTTGAGTGCTACCTTGGTTCCAGTAACCCCTTCCCCCAAGATCCTTACCTCATGTAATAATTGGTTGCATTTCTTTTCCTGGTGATACCCAATGGATGCTTGTCAAGTATCATGGGGAAAAAGAAAAAGAAAAGACAAGGCCTTTTAATAATTGAAATGCCATGCCTTAAATGTGACATTGTTGCTCATGTGAATAATTGTACTTCCATGCACACAAAAAGATTTGCATCAAGTTATTATAAGTCCTGAGAACCACCTTGCTAACCAATGAGGTTTTGGCACAATTTTTAATAAGTCCACCCAACACCAACTAATGAAACCAACTTTTCATTTTTGAATGCAAAGTTTGCCAAATGCAACCCAAAGTCCCACCCACCACATCCAAATCTTAGTAAAAGTCATAATGAAACATAGATAACCACCAAACTTGTCCAATTCCAAGAAATGTATGGACAACTTGCTAAGTGGTAAGATCAATTTCCACCTTCTACTCCTGCCAAGTTGTGATGACCTCCTAATAAAGGGAATTTTTTTGAATAATAATTTTTTTTGTCAACATGTGAATAGTTTTGTCCAAATGTTTGCTTCAACAAGTTGCACAACTTATCCTTTCATGAATGCAAGCATGGAGAAAGTGCACTCATTTTTTCCAAATCCAAGCACAAACACAATAGTTATTTTGACCAATTTATGGTACTAACTCAAAATTGTTGAATCAACAAGCCAGTGTTGCTAATCATAGCACACAACTTGGTCATTAGATTGGTATCAAATGGCTTGGCCATAACTTTTGGTGCATGCATTTTTATCATGAGTTGAATGAAGTTGTTAAACATCTTTTTGTTCAAACCAAACCTTGATATTGGAAGATTTCATGATTCATTTAAAACTTTTTAATATGCATATTATTCAATAAATACAACTTTCCATAATTAGCATGCCATTAAAGTGGCACCACATAGGGATATGTAACAAGATTCACAAAATCCTTAATGTGTTAATGAGGATTTGGGCTCGTTTGTATTCATTCACACCCATCTTTAGAATGAGAATTGGTTTTTTTTTTTGCAAGTTCTTTCCATTGTAATGAAAATGGAATTATGTGGAAAATAAGAAAAGAGGTTTCATAAATGCAACATAGTTTTCTCATAATTTTTCTTTGTGAATCTTGATATGAATTTATTTTTTCTTGAAGCTTTTTTATTATATTAAAAAGTACAATTTTGAATAATTGAAGACATGTTTAGAAATTAGAAAAGTAGAATTATGTTTTTGTTGGCAAACTACATGCAAATGTACTGAAACAATATAGATTCAATAATATATAGTAGAATGAAGGTAAAAAATATTTCATTCTCAATTATAAATCAAGTCCTTACCAATGGACTATAACTTCATACATTGTTAACTTTTGTCAACTTTTTTACTTGACATCTTACATTATATGTAATACAATTATGTAAGTACATAAAATGGTAATTAGAAAATAGTTAAATAGTTAATTTAATACATAGGAGGTGTATTGGCCATCTAATTATTTACCAACCTAACTTGAATGTAATTTACCCACCCACCATAGTCAATAGCTTAAAATGACCTAAACACTTAATATGGTACATACTTACTATGCATATTTATTTAACATGGTACCTACATACCCACCTATTGTACCTAAATATTAGGTAGGTAAATAAGTACCTAAGTAGGTAGGTACCATAGCAAGTACATAGTTAGGTACGTATTATAGTAAGTACCTATGTGAGTATGATGTCATTTTTCTTTGTCCAACTTGACGAGATGTCTTATTTGACTATAAACCCATTGGCCATCTTGACCAATGATATATATATTTTCAACTTGACCAAATGTTTTAGTTGATAGATAATCAAGTGGTCCATCATTAATCAAATTGATTAATCAATAACTACAATGTCCATTCATAACGTAGACCTTTAGTCAAAATGGACAACTTGGAAAATCTGTTTTTTTACTAATGATATTAAAATATATCAATCATACATAAAGGTATATTAATGTATATTGATATATTAAAGTTGAATTAAAGATATATATGGAATGTATTAAGGCCATATTACAAATGTGATAATAATAAGAGTAATAACATAATAATAACTACCTTAGTCTACCTACTAGCTACAATAATAATTTAATATATTATAATGATGACATTATGCTACATTATTATAGAAAAAAAATGTAATAAATAGTATAATAATATTATTATTATTACCTATTAATTATTATTACCTATAATAGTTAATCTAGAAAGTAGGTAAATTAAGCTAGTGTAGCATAGATATTAGGAAATAATTACACAAATAATTTATGATTAAATTGTTCACACTTGCAATTAAATTTTTTAACTCATATCTTTTGTATTTCACTCTTCTAGTGTGGAGTATATAAGTAGGTGCATTAGAAGTTTTCAAAGTGCAAATGCAATTCAAGGGATGAAGCAATAAAAATAATTCAACCCTAAAAGCTAAATCCAAAATAAAATAAGGTTATTTAAAACCTATCTAATTAACTTAGGCCTACCTACTTACATATTTCCATAAATGCTACATGTCGACATCATATTGATCTTAAATTGAATTATCCAAATTGAGTTAATTCAAATATTGAACCTTAAATAGGGTTTAAATAGGTGACATATCACCAAATAATTGGCCCTCAAAAAATGAACACAATTAGTATGCGATGTAGCAATTTTTAATTATGACACATGCCATGATCTAAACCATCCAAAATGGATGATGTGGTTTTTAAATAAAAAGAATTTGAAAATATTCAAAAATTTTATAACACAAACAACATATCATGTATTGTCAATGTTGACCAAATTAATCACATGTTAGTTGCAAATGACAATGCACATACAATCAATCAAAGTAAGAAAGTGTATTTTGTTGAATTTTATTTTTCATCCAAAGACCACGTTGTTTGTGATTATGGTCAAATGCAATTAACATTTTAATCATAGATTTCACATGCAACAAAAACCTAATTAGAATGACCAATCACAAAATCCTATTTTTGTTGAAATGAACAAAAATGTTCAATTCATTTTTCTTTCACCCATAAAATATATTTATAATATAGGTATTAGTTGTTATAAGTAGGTCCAATTAGTAGGATGGAAATAATGTAATTTATAATGAAGGTTTTTAATTAATTAAGTAGTGTTGATGAGGTGGTACTTACTTGGTCATGACAAGTACTATTAATGAAAACCTAGATGTAGCAACTTGGTGGTTCACTAACACTTACTTGGGTTGTAATGGAGATTTTGTTTACTTTGATTTTGGAACTCAAACAATCATTTTTTGTTTGTATATTTTTGCCATGGAAACAGACCAAATGTTTATTGTTTGTAATAACTTTGCGGGTACCATACTTAGTTTTTATCAACCAAAATATGATTCATTATTGAAATGTTTATTGATATGTTTTTAATATTCAATTTGAATTTTTCATACATGATGTTTTTTAATCATGCACAATCACCTTATTTCTTTCAATTCAAATTCAAATTCAAAATTCAAACAAATATAAGATGTTGAAATTCAATGCAAACATAAAATTTAAACTAAGTTATGATGGTGTAAATATGTGGATGCTATGAATTTAAATAATAATAAGTTGCCAAAATTTAAAGCTCCATTACATAATATCGCCAAATAATACCCTCTTTGACACACATAGTTGAAAAAATTAAAACATAATGACCTTTAAATAGAGCTTTGTGAATATATTTAATGAAAACAATTCTTGGAAAATTTTACTTCATCTAGGCAACTAGAATTTTCAAAATATGGAAATTCAAAGGTCCTAAAATGGAATTTTAGAAAGAAAAAAATGTTTTCTTGCTAGAATTTTTGACCTTAAGTGCCATAGTGATTTGAATTAGCATGCCCCAACATTTTAAGTTATTTCCATAAAACGGCTATAATCAAAAAGTCCATAAGTGGATGGGGACCTTGGGGATACTTGATCTTTTAAAAGTTTGCCTTTGATAAAATATTAATGATTTTGGTGTAATTTTTCAAAGTTGGAAATATTAGCTTGTAATGTTTCATTATATTGAATCCTTTTGTTATATTTTTCATGTTTCATTTGGGTTTTATGCAATAATCCTTGTTAGACCTTTAAAAATGCGCATTATGAGTTCCATAAAAGTTCATTGTAATTTGCCGTTACCACCAATAGCTCATATGTGAATTGAACAATTGTGACAACCCATGCAAATAACATGGTTTTTTACACTAACATTGTAACCCAATTTTGGATGATTATGCTAAAAATTTGTCCACCGCATCACAAAACATTTGGAAATGTTCATGATGGTAGCTAGTTGTAGGATCGAAATACATCATGTAAAAAGATCAACTAGTCAAGTATTTACAATTGCCATAATATGAAGACACCATTTCCTTGGGTGAACTTGATCGAGGCATTGATTAACTTCCATAATGGAAGTAAACAAAACAAGGCCAAAAATATGTGCAAATCACAAAGGAGATTGAGATTGAACATTGCATAAAAAATTGTTCAAAAACTTGTCTTATGACATCTTAACTTATAACCAATATCTTATACCTAGTTTTGCCATGACATGTTTCAAAATATCCAACATTGATATGGACAATGAATATTATCATTTCACAAGATCTAAAAGTATTCTTATTTCCACAATCTTGAAAAGTTTAATGAATTCCAAATTTCACTTATAAACAAATTTACAAAAGTAACAATATGGTTTCTAGAGAAAAACCTCCAATTTAACCACCATTGGTAAATCAAATAAAATTTGCACAATTTATCATTTTTTTTTAATGGGCCATGCAATGAGCTACCCCATCACATAGGGAAAATATTTCTCCTTTAACTGTGATGTCACTAAAATAATGTTACAACCTTGGAAAAAAAACCACGACTCCATTTGCACCAAAACAAATGAGTCCATACATTGTCTCCTCTTTGGTTAGACCTTCTTGTTGGTCATATTCATGCTTAGGGTACCCAAAAGGATTGTTGAACAAAAAAATGACTACAAAGGATTATTTTTTAAATAATATTTATTGCCTTATAATCATAGTGGATTGTTGTATGCCTATAACTAGAATGATGTCATGTTAAACTAATAAAAAAAATTAAGAATAGATTGGAAACAAAATAATTGTCCTTTTAAGTATTTAAAAATAATTTTAGTCTTAAATAAAATTTTCATTTTAATGGAATCAAAAGGAATGCATTAAGTAATGCAAATGTCCATTTTATTTCATGGACAAATTGCTTGCCTTATAGCCATAGCACTTTTAGTTCTTTTCATAATTTGCTTGCACATATTGTCTGCCATCTCCCAACCCACCCCATTAGACCAATGCTTCATGGGATTGTCAAAACCATTCAATTGTACAAACAACTTTTTCATTGTCATGTATCATGTCATGGGGTGGCCATGATCAAGCAAATGAAAAATCAAAGTGAATTGAATAATCTTTTTCTTCTTTTCAACTTGATTTACACCATTAATGACTTGTTGCAACATTATTTTAAGAACCTTGGCAAAATAGAACCTCTCATTAGCAACATGGATGTTGTTTTATAATAAATAATATTCTTCCCCTACCTTTTATGTCCAACATGGTTACAAAAGCCTTATGACAACTTGAATGCTTCCATAAGAAATTGAGTTTATGAGCCAAATACTTATTTCCACCTTCAATTTAGGTGCACACATTGCATTGAATTTAATAGAATTTTCCATAGAACCTAGAACAGATTCCATTGAAGGAAACTTCATTATCTGTGTAATTGAAAAGTACCTACTCAACTCAGAGTTTTTTTTGTATTTTAATGTTCTCTTGTGCCACAACTGTTCCAAAAACAAAAACTTGGGTTCCATAACAAAAGAAACATCAATAAAGGGATTGGAAAAAACAAGATCCCCATGAAAGATTGTCTCCAAATAAATATTTATATTCAAAGTTCTTTGGGCTACAACATGGACATGAGTAAGATGAAGACAAACATGAACATTCCACCCTTAAAAGTAAAATGAACCCAAACACCACAACTCAACCCCTAAAAAAATGAAGATTATTGCAACCCTAAGCTTAAGCTTACGACCAAGGTTGAGGCAAAGCAAAAAAGAAAAAGAGCCGAAAACAAGCTAAGGCAAGAAATAGGCCTAAACACATGGGGGAATGAAAAAGGAAGCACTTTTACAATTCTTGGGATGAACTCTCACTTTGGGACTTGGGAGTTTCAAATGTTTTGAATATTTGGAACAAAAGTGCAAGGGGTAATCCTTGTTCAAATCAAGATTTTTCTTACCATTAAAAACCTTTAAAAACTTAGTTATTAAAACCAGGTTTGCATTTTCCATTGAAAGTAAAAAGCAAAAAGTTATGGCCACATGAAAGGCTAAGAGTCATGTGATCAAATGTGGGATCAAATGAATTCCAATGGAAGTAGTGAACCTAGCATTGGAAATATCTTTTTTTAAGTTAAAAGCTTTTTAATCAAAATTCATATGAAGAAGTTACGAACTCACAAAGTTGTGAAATTCATAATGTGGGAATTGTGGGACTCCCATTTATGAGCCTTGGGAAAAAAAACCATTTCAATGCAATGCCCATGGGGAGGTCTAAATTATACTATAAGGAGGAGGGTGGTTCTTCTCCCATGTCCAAGTTGTGTGAATGTACAAAACAAATTTGTGACCCAAAATTGATTCCATTTTCACTAACCACTTGCATTGTTTTGCTTGTTCAAATGACTTGTTTATGAAGTGTTTTTGAACTTGGCACATCGTCTTAATTGGTATTTTGAAACTTTCACACATCCTATTTCCTTAATGTGTATAAGTAAAAAATGTGCCCCAAGTTTTTTTTTCCTTTTACTTGTTTTTTATAGTTGCCATTCAAAGGTTCACCTCCTAATCATTTGGGAAGAACTTATGTGTGTATCAAAAATGAACACTCAACCCTAAAAAGAATATTAACACAAACATGAAAATCCAACCCCAAAAAGATGTGGAAAATAAATATAATGATGAACCTAAACACAAAGATGGACACTTGACCCCAAAAAAAAAGTGAACACAACAACTATCCTTAGAATGAAAATGAACAAACAAAATTGAGTTTATAAAACTCAAGCAAGCTACATAATTATAAATGCAAGACACAAAGAAAAAATTCAATTTGATATTAGACTCAAAATAACCCAACAAAACAAAGGATAATGGATTTAACCTTACATCATTTTCAATTTTGTTATGACTTAAGGTTAAGGTTCAATGATCACACTTCAATGATAATAGAAATGTTGCAAACCTTCCCAATTCCAACTTCCTAAAACCCAAAACCTTGTTGCTTCAACCAAAACTTCAAGACCTAATGATAGTTAATTCTTCAATCTTAAGTTGAATCAACAAATTCCTTTATATGTTCACAATGATGGTGGAGTGGTGAACTCTATAGGAAACTATTAAGTGAAAGCAAAAAAATCTCAAGCAATTTTATAAGTTGAGGGGACAAATTGAAGTTGGGAAAGAATATATGCAAATGGAGGAAATGGGAGGTTGTCTCATCACAAGACCCTACATTTCACAAGACCCTATGTTTGGAGTGCATGATCTAGCTCATCTATCCCCAAATGTCTATGGTGGAGGTGGCTCCACCTTATTTGATGATGGAGCCCTACTTCCGATCAAAAATCGATCATCATGGTGGATTTGTCAAAGGACTACTATTTTTTTTTTAATCTTTGCACCTTTTTAGCATTTTCACATTTCATAGGTTTTTTTTCCTTTGAGTCTTTTGGTGAAGTTTCTCACCAAAAAAATGGTTGTTAGGTAAAGGCCTTGGGAGTGAACCACATGTGTGGAAGGGGAAAATAGACCCCTTTTACTTAGCAAATTGCATGATTAATAAGTGCAGGGGCCTTGGGTGAACCAACACCCACAATGGTGTGACAGTAAAAATCCCAAAATTCATATAAATCACTTTTAAATTTTACAAATACCTCATATTTAGACTAAATGAACATTTTTGAGTTCAAATCTAACATTTTATTGGGCATAATATGGCCACAAAAAGGTGGCACTCAAAAGGATGAAGGTAACAACAATTGTTTTGTTTTAGTGAAAAATTATTGGTCAATGTGACACGACCTTTGTAAATTTGGGGGTAAAGTTAATTTTTTTTGCTTAATGCAATGAACGCCAAGTGGTTAGATTGCCACCTTGCATCCCAATCAAAACCCTAAATTACCTATCATTATCACATCATTGACCACTATTTGCCATCATTACACCTTGCCAACATGACCTTTTCACCACCTTTGTTTTTTGTGTCTTATGTACATCACTAGCAATGGCGATGCAAAGGGAGGAGGAATTCACTAGCACTATGTTTAGAAATTAGCAGTAGTAGGGATTCATGATGCATTATGATAGGATTTTATGAAATTAGATTTTCCAAAATGGTGGCAAGGGGATGGATTCTGAAATATGGGGCTCAAGGGTTGATGATTCATGAATGTTGCATTGGAATTTGGAAAACCAAAAATTTCATGTATTACTATAATTTACAAGGTGGAGGTTTGGGCATGGAACTGCTCCAAAGAATTATGTTGAATTCCTTTTGAGAGTTAATGGATTTTAGTCTCTAGAACTTATAAGTTATGATTCCTGAAGTTACTTCATAACCTACATGCATTGTTTTCTTCCATGCTAATTATTGATTTTTCAATCCTCAAAGTTGTTAAGAGTTTTTTCTTTTTCCAAAACTTATTGTGAGCTTTTCATGTCTTTGAAATTTGTTGCTACTTAATGGTTTAGGGTTTGTTAGCGTTGTAATTTTTTTGAGTTTGAAGTTTAGGGTTTTTGCCCTGAAGCTTGTTCAATTACAATCTACGATGTGACTATGACTCCTTTGGAAATGCCAAAGAACTTCCAATTATGCTCTATTTTCCCTATCCACAACCTTATTCATGAATTAGTAGTTGGTGCATCACTTACTTCCTTGAACCTTGGATTTAAATGTGTTGTGTCTAATCTTGATTCAACTTCTAGGATTGATTTGGAGATGGCCAAAAAAGATGAACAAAGGAATAAACACAAGTTGTATGAAGGATCCATGAAATTCCAAGATACTTGGATGACCAAACTACCATGGGTAGAATCTATGTTTGATGAAAAGGGCGAAGTGCAACAAGTCCGATGTAAGGTCTACAACTTTGTTAAAGGGAAATAGAAGTTTTTGGCTGCCAAACTTGATAGCTTGTTGAAACACCAAGGTCATCAAAAAGCCAAAGTGTCAATGCTTGGTGTTGATGCAAGATCATTCTATTTCAACAAGAAAATTGTACATGCTTAAAATGAACATCTTTACACTACCAATGGCCACCCATCTATTTTGGACCAACTCCAAATAGATGTGTCTTCTGAGCATAAACAAAAATACATGCAGTTTGTGGCTATTTTTCATCTTCTTACTCATGGATGTCCCATGATAGATTACAAATACCTGAAAGCTCTATTTCAACTTTTAAAGGTCAAGAGTGTTTTCGAAAAGCACTGGTTTGACACATCAAGGTGGGGGATGGTAAGGGTCATGCACATTGTATTGTTGGAGGTTACTAAAACAACATTTGTTGCTACCCCTTTCATTGTAGTCAATGCTAATGTGAAATCACCATGATTGATAACACATAGTGGTTGTCAATCCATTTGTATGTGGTGCAAAAATGGAGGTGCATTCCCATCCTCCTATGTGTTGAGGCAATAAATTTGTTTGCCACCTTTGATAACATTTTTTCTTTGATGGTTAAGTGTATGTTATATTTTGGTGGTTTGGGGGTGGAAGAACTAACTAGAAAGTTGGCGAGCATTGGTTCTGACAAATCTAGTATCTTCCAAGGTCATCAGACATGCATGACCACACATATCAAAGATAAGGTTGCTCCATTCATCACTAAAATGCATTGTTTTGCCCACTGAACCAACCTGGTGGTCATCACCTTGTCAAATGTCCCTTTACTGCATCAATTGGAAGGTATCCTACAAAACATATATGTTTTTTATCTTCACAATCTGAAAAAGTTTGTAGAATTCCAAAAGCTTGCAAATCTTCTCAACACCAAGGACAATAAGATTTTATGGAATGTCAAGACCCACTGGATCTTGATGCTTTCTCCTTCAAAAATAATTTATTATGAGTATTGGCCTCTCATTGTGAAGATGCACATCGAGAGTCCAAACAATGATACTGCCAACAAAAACTTGAATGCTCGATGTGATGTGGAGCTGATTTTGGGCTTACCATGTTTATTGCCATTATTTGAGTGTGTCCATAAACTCATCAAGATTGTGCAAGGCCGAGATGTTTTTGTATGCAATCTTGTGAAAGCTATCAAGTTGGCCTAGTTTGAACTATACAAGTTGTATTGTCATTCTTTTACCAAGTTCAAAGATGTTGCCTTTTATGATTTCAATGCAATTAGAAACTTGACAAATGCAACAACACCGATTTAGTGGTTTTCTAACTTGAATGGCAGAGAGGATGCAAAATACCTTGCATTCTTTTTCTTTAGACACAAGTACCCTATTTATAATTCTTGCATTGAAGGTGCAATAGCTCCTTAACCTGTCACTATAGTTACTTTTGGCATGGTAGTGAACAAGGTCAAGGAAGAGTGTGAAGGGGCAACTCGAGGACTTATCTCAAAGCTCGAAATGCGATTTCTAGAATAGGAAATCATGAATGCATTAAGTGTGGTGTACCCACAATATTGGGTTGTTGATTTGACAGTTGCGAAAAAAACTTTTTTTTCTCACCTTAGCACATTGAAAGCGGCTTTTTGTAACCCTCGTAAGATTGGTGGGTTGGACCAAGATGTTCCTCTATTGCTTTCAACTCACACGTTTGACTTGTAGTTTAGTCATTTCAAGATGACCATGTTGCATAATTATGAGGCAACATTACATGAAGAAAACCAGCTCAATCCCTTTACAAGGCTTTGGTGCAAAGTCTTCACATCTATTGTCCTCAACCTCAACCTCTCAAAATATATAAAGCTAGACGAAATTAGTGTTGTCCAAGTTATTGGGTTAGTTGAAGTAGACATTTAACACTATTGCCTTCATAAAAAACAAATTACACAACCGTTTGAGCACACATCTTGATTTGTGCACTAGGTTCCATAATCAACAATTTTTTTACTTTACAAAAAATTTCATATGACCAAGCCATTGCCAAATGGTAGGACAAGGTGCTTTATTGTGCAAATGCATAGCTGACAACCAAATCTTGAAAGTTGGAAGTTTCTACAAAGATTTTTTGGATTGCAAATTTGCATTTACAAACCATATAAGGATGTAAGTGTAACATAAACATTTTTTGTTTACCATGCATTTTGAAATCCCTTTCAAATGTAGATTTTGTGATTCAATTTCACATGGAATTTGAATTTCAATCTGTTTTAGAATTCAATTTTGTATAATTGAACTGCTGAATTATTGTTCTCTTAGATCTAGAACTGAAACCAGTGTTCTCATAGATTTAGAATTGGAATTGCAACCACTAGACTACCAAATTAGTGTTCTCCTAGATCTAGAACTGGAACTAATATTCCCTCGTAGCCAAATGCACTCCCCTGCTCACATAAATGTCGCCAAATTGTTCAATTGGGCTTCCTATGATTGTTGTCATTCTGCAGACATTTGCAAGTGATGACTTTCCACCATAGCCACTCTAAACCCAATAAATTCGCCAAAGTGGCTCCACCTCAGCAAAAAAATAGCCACCTTTGCTATTTTATGTCTGAGCTGTGTAGCCCCATTGGCAACTACTTGGACTTTTTTAAAAAATTTAAAAAAGAACACTGGTAGCAATGTGGGTGCTGGTTCAACCTGATAGAGGAATTGCAATGGATAGGCTTACCTGCCAATTGATTGTCACATGCCGAGGTTTATACTGCCATACCCGCTCTTACAATCAATGATGGTTGAAATGCACAGCTTCTGTTTTCGACTTTGGAGAATATTGTTCTGACTCTCCTTGTGCGTATGGTACAACATATGCAGTCTCCAGAGTTTCTATACTTCAATTCAACTTTGGAAAAATATTCCCCCCATGAACTTCTACTTGTCCTTTGCCCTTTGGTAGACTAGTTTGTGGCAGGAAGGTACAAAGTCTAAGAAACATCACTCGTCAACAAGGTGGGTGCTCATTGGGTGCACATTTGAAGTACCTACCGCAACCATTGATTTTAAACTATGAATTGGAAAGTTAAGAAATTACGAACTTGAGATTGACTAGGTAGTGTAAGTGGCCTGAGCACACAAGCTCTTCTCCAAGGACCCACAACCTCACCCCGCCCCCCAAAATTGAAGTTGTGAACTATGACAGCTTCTGGCCCATTGATTGACGTATACTGTGCAAAATCAGTCTTTATGAGGAATGTTTTGTTTCCAAGAACCTTAAAAGCATCGAGAAAAGTTTATTCTGTTGCCCCAATTTCTTACCAAAGTCTTTGCCAACGTTTCACACGTTTCTCATTATCTCCAGCTGAAATTTGTGGTGATAATTTGGTGTCAACTAACATCTAATAAGAGGGGTTGTGTTCAGGGTTTTTGGTTTTTCAATTTTGTGATGTAGCTGAAGTGGCTATCATCCATAAGATGATTCTAGCATCCTTCTATATTAATGGCTACCTACTCAAACCTAATATTGAATTTTTAAATATTGATATTATTATTTTTCTGATTAAAAACTCCGAAAGACTACTAATTTTTCACGTTTTCCTTGTTAAATTCACCCAAAAAGAACGTTGAATCCACATCTGGAATTGAATGTAACTTGGTATTAGGAAATTAAGTTTCATTTTGCATTCACATGAAAAAAAACTTAACTACCAGAAAAATTGAGGTGGCATCCCCATTGGCACCTTGATTCAAGGTCATGATTAATCTAAAGCTACTTTCAGACCCCTCCCCCAACCCCTATGTCTTGCCTCCCATTGCAAACAAACACAAAGTTCATTGTGTCAAACACAGTTCATTATGGAGACACAATTCTTCATTGTTCCCAATCATTTAAGTAGTTTCACAGTATTGCAAATGGCCTATTCAGTATCAATGATGGCAATAATTCCAAATAAAATGAATTTTCAGTCTTCAATATTGAATGCCAATATAAAAAATCATGAGCTTATTGATTGGGAAAATTGTTCAAGAAACACTCATCTTGAACAAATGTCATTTGACCAAAAATGTCATTTTGAATAAGTCAATTTTAATGTGGCCAACTTGATACTGGTTTTAAAAACCAATTGGGTTGTGCACAATTGAACTAATCAACTCATCTTATTGTTAGTCATGTTATTTGTCAACACAATGTAAATTTGTAGGCAACAATTAAAACAAATAAAATAGGGTTGCAATATTTTAAACCAAAACTTCACCTCCATAATCACAAACCATAATCAACCCACCATAACTTCATGTTGTAACAAATAATGACATCAAATAAATATAAAACTTGTCCATTTCAAACCTTCTACATATCCAAGATTTGAGATGACTTTATTTTTCTTCATATCTTACTCAAATAAAGTAAATGAACATTTTGTTTTGAAGAAACATTCAAAGATTAACATGAATTCAATTAGATACCATTTTCAAAAAGTTATCAAAATTTCTGAAGAATTCCTATTTGAAAATTCTAAACTATCACAATTCTAAATTTTTATTATTCATCAAATCATGCTTAAACTTAATTAATTAGGTCAAAAAAAATTCTTTGTAAAATTTATTATATGGGAACAAGTAATTTCTTTAAAAATCTATCAATGACATGATTAAATGTAAGCAATAGTTCCTTAAACTAAATTCTTAGAGTCCTCATTTTGCATACATACAATATTTAGTATTAACATTTATGATCTAAAAAATATCACAATTCATCAAAGTCACATATTGTTCAAACCTATGGTTTTATTTGGATTATTTTATTTTTTTGATTTAATACATCATTACAAATTGACTATGTAAACTCATTATCATGCACCATCAATCAAATAAAAATTTTGATTTCTTTTTATAAATTTTTATTAATTGTTCAAATTTTATGACAAGTTGTAACCAATTTATCTAAATGTTCAAACTTCAAGTGGGTGTAATTTTTGTCACATTTATGTGACACTAGTGGGTACCCGTTAATTGTTTCAACCAATTAATAACTCTTGTTGTTGTTTTGTCTGTGTACTCCAGCTATAAAATATTTTAGAATCTTTTGGTGCATTCAATCTTTTGCCTTCCAACATGTTATATTTTTAATATTGAATAAAATCTCATTACTTTGCAAATTAACGATGTTTTTAGAGATCGAAAAA
>Ga0209208_10000206_pt1 | contig 69841 bp, 50 predicted proteins | sample S1TSphfallax_3_FD_187694 | JGI IMG/M metagenome (GOLD analysis project Ga0209208, IMG submission 187694) | Host-associated microbial communities from peat moss isolated from Minnesota, USA - S1T2_Fd - Sphagnum fallax MG (SPAdes) (version 2) | ecosystem: Host-associated > Plants > Peat moss >... | reverse complement strand
CACACAAGAGCTCCTAATGTTTGTTCTTGCCAACATACTCTCTTTCATGTTACCCCCCTTGTGTTCACACAAGAGCTCCTAATGTTTGTTCTTGCCAACATATTCTTTTTCATGTGAGAACACCCAAGATTAATGGTCCGTAGCAACCCAAAAAAATAATTCACCCTTTATAATCTGCCTGAAATTATCATGCAACAAATTCCCAAATTGCTTGAAATTTTTTAAGTGTTAACATTTTTCAAAGTGCCCAAATTGTTTGGGAATATATGAAAAACTTTTGTCAACCTTTGTAAGGTGTGTCAAGAGTGTTAGTTTAGTTGCCTAGTTAAGTTATAATTAGGTTAGTGATAAGTTGGGTTAATGTAGTTAATTGTGTTTTAGTTTGGAATAGGTTCATGTGTGAACATTGTTCAAGTTATTTTGTGTTTAGAATATAATTTCAAATTGTGAGTTTTTAAATCACTTTTGATGATTGGAAATTTTTTAACACAATCTTATTTTATTTCACAATTTTTCTTTAATGTGCAAGTTTTTGTTTGCCCATTGTTTTGTGTGTTGTGATTTTTCATTCTATGTTTTGGGTTTGGATTCCCACTTGTTGTAAGTGAATCATATTTTGAATCACCAAAAGTTCAGATGTGATGTGCTAATTAAAAATATATATGTTATTTTGTTTGGTGTGTGGACGATGATAAGTGTAGGCACCAATATGGTAATGCACATGTGCTTCAAAATTATTGAACAACATAAAAATGCTAAAAATTCTCAAGCATAAAGATTTTTCAAAGTGCCCAAAATCTTTTGGCAACAATGATTTCTTTCTCAACCTTTTTTAATCTTCATGGGCAACCTAAAATTTCCCAAATTGTCCATAATTTTGTGAGAGTCCTAGAAAAAAATTCTTTTAAATCTTTTCAAGCATCAAGATTTTTCATTTTCCCAATTTTTTTAATAGAAATGAAAGTACAATGAAGGGTTCAACATGGTTAAATTAACCCCATCATATTATTATAACTATCATTTTTGTGCGAACAACACATGGATCAATTCATTCCTTGTATTTCAATGATTTTAACCCCCAAATCAAAATATGGTTAAATGGAAGAAAAAAAATCCCTATTAACCCTTGGTTTGAATCTAGTTTTATGATTTTTTTATATTGTATGAAATAATTAACATTTAGAGAGTAATGAACAAGATATTTAATTTGGCAACATGTGGCCACATCCTTGTGCACTTTATTTGATCCACAGTCCCTAAAAAACATTGGTATGACATGGGGGTTGTGTGTGGAATTGGATATTTTGTTGGTTTAATTCAACTTTGAAATACTTTTTGGTGGCCCAAATGAACCACTTTTGTTGGTCTATTTAAACCATTTTCTAGCCATCAAGGTGCCCTTTTTGCAAGATGAGCTTCCCTTAATGCCAATTGCCATCATCAACCAAGGTAGAGTAATTTGGAATTATGGGTCAAGCCCAAAGCATAGGCTCCTAAAAGATTTGCTTAGGCTAGTTTTTTGGACATGTTGCAAACCTTCTTCAATGTCCTAACCACAAAATAAAAAATCAACCATGCTTTGTAAAAACCTATATAACATGTCCCAAGATTGCAAAAGCTTATATTACCAATGAAAAAGGTTGTCAATGGAGATGATATTTTCTTTGTAATGAAACAAGTTTCATTGTGCCAAAAAAAAAGGCTAAATAGCCTAACAAAAAAATGTTAGGTTGCATGGGTGCAAAGTATCTAGGTTAGTTTTTATACTTGTTAGATGTTTGCTAACAAATGTAAATCTTTGTCTTTCGTTCATGTTGGATTTTCTTTGTATATAACCTTTCATTTCCAAGTAATATTTTGCAACCTGATCTTTTACAAATTAAATAATTGAAGGTGGAACATTGATTGATTGATATTGAGGAAGGAAAGAATTAGAAATATTCTTTTATCACACAAAAATTAAATATTTGAAAAAAGGAGATATTTTGGTTTGATTATTTTCAATTGTGGATTAATTGATGAAATGTGTAAAATTTTAGAAAAAGGGGAAAATAAAGGTTTGTGGCGTTAGATCAAAAAAGGAATGCCTTTTGTTAGATGAAGAGGGAACATAGAATAATAAATTTGGATTTTTACAAATTAGCAAGGACAAACATTTTTTTTAGACAATATGGTTGCAACAAACCTATGTGATGTTGTATTTAAATGTATTTCAAAGTCATCAACCATTCTTCACATATTCCATGTTCTAACATAGCTAACACAACAAAAAGAAACTATTGATCTTATTATAAACATGATTTTTCATGCATGTCATAAGCATCATCATCCATTAACATGATTAATTTTTCAATTTATGTGAATATGTACATAACATAGCAACTATGGGAATTCAATCCAATAATGAAACCCAAGTCCAATTACTAGTTTGAACAAAATAAATACAATCAACTTAATTCTATTTGTGCCACAATTCAAACAAAAAATTAAAGAAAAAATAGTTTATACTCATGTCTTGTTATGTAAACAATACCAAGTGTATTTAGAACTGCAAATGAAGTGGAGGGATAAATTATAAAATCATGAGCAAATGGAAGGCCATCATGTATTATGTTGAAAATTGTACAAGATTTATAAAAGACTCTAACAATTTTGTCATAAACAAGAATTGATTCCTTTGTAGTTTCATAATTCCTATATCAAAGTCAAGACCTTCCTCTACCCATTTCCCTTTTGTGTTTTGTTTCACACCCATGAATTAGGCAAGTTCATCCTTGGGTGGTACCACTAAAAACATCACACCTTGATTTTCCAAAACCCATCAAACTTTTAAAAATCATAGGAAACACTTAAAAAAACATTTTCATTTTAATTTTTTAATGATCACATTTATCAAGTTCCACATATTTTGAAATTTTAATAATATCATAAATATTGTGTATTTTGTTTTTTTTAATTATTACATTAAAAAAACGTTTCAAGAATGTAGTATTGGTTCCTTTCCTTGAATGTTTGAGGTCAAAAACACAAATTTGAAACATGATTTTTTTAAAAAAATTGGAATTTTTTTCCTAAGGTAATTTGGAAATCATTCTATTTTTAGGTTTTTATTAAGCAATTGATTGAATAAGTATAATTTAGTTATGAATTTCCAAACTTAAGGTTATCAATTTCTAAAGGGGCCATTTTAATTAGGAATACAAATTTTTAATAATTTTCATTTTCTTTGTTCCAAAATAAACTTCAAGCCATATATTATTGCATGCAATTGATAAACATGAGAAAAAAAATTTATATTTGTGAAATATTTAAAGTAAAGGGCTTAAGAAAATGATTTCGCTGTTTTTGGTTCTTTAACCATCCTTCGAGGTGTTTCCTAGTGGTTCCACTCAGGGATGAGTTCATCCAACTTACATTTCACATTCTTTGGGAAGAAACAATTTCAAATGGTTAATGCTAAAATATGGTAGTTGAAATTGTTGCATAAGTTTTGTCAAGGTTAATTTCTTCCTCTTCTACTTCATTTTTTTATTTTGTTGTTGCATAATACAAAATGTAAGTCAAAGTAAGGTTGGAAGAAACTACCAAGGAATCTTGATGCTTGGAATCTTCTTATGGTGTTGTTGTTGCAAAGTTTAATGGGGCAAAAATGAATAAGAAGAGGCAACATTTGCAAATAGTGAATAATTTGTAGTTGGTTTTTCAAATAAAGTTGTCATCTTCCCTCTAATAGTTCATTTTACCAACCTCTCTTTTTATAACAAACTTTTTTTATTTAAGATAGCAAGTTTGTCTTTTTCTCTAAGAAAACATGTCTTGAAAAATGGATGTTTATTAAATATTTTACAATGCATGGATGTTCATGGAGGCTCATGAACTTCCATTTCATGAAAATATGGATGAAAACATGCTTGCTCCAATCAATGTTGATTTATGAAATTATGCGATAAACTTGGAATTTTGGAGTGTGTTTTTTTTATAATCAATTAAGTACTTGATGCTTCAAATTATGGTACCTGATGTTATATTATTGGAATATATATATAGACTATTACCAAAATAGTTGTAAACAACACTTTTAATCACCTTGGACATTGCAAAATGGGTTTTTTCTACCAGTGATATTTTGTTTATATGTTTGGGTTTGTGGTTATAATGGAAATAATTTTACCATGGCAATTTCACTATCGATAAATGTGATAAATTTGTATGCTCTATCAACAAGGTAATTTTTAAAGGATTCTTTGGGACACAACACCACCATTATTGAAATTACATACTCATGTTTTTCACCAACTAATGGCATTGTCAGAACTTAGGACATGAGTGAAGGATAAAGTAAGGATATTTCCCCATTTCACAAGCATGTGTATTTTTGCACAATCATGTTTAACATCAAATTTCTTTCCTTGAATGATTTTGGAGCATTGTAATTATGCCACTAGCAAAAATATGTCATATGTAACTTGTCATTTTACAACTTGTGTGCAATTAAGATGTAATTAATGGTATACAAAATGGATATGTGTCATAAAAATAATGATCTAAGTTAATACAAACCTAAATTAGTATATTCAATATATTTGCTTAACCTAATATATTATTTATGCTACCTATAGATAAGCCTATGTTAATATACCTAAGTAAAATTAATATATATACTTTAAAACTTATTTAAATTAGTACACCTAGTGCTAGTAGGCTACATTAGCTAACCTACCTTACTTTACTACCTACAATAATAATAACAATAATGTTATTACCTTAAATTAGGCTACCTAGCTTAATCTAACATAAAATATTATTAATTATTAACTATAATAATGATGATGATAATAATAATCTAGTTATCTATGTTTTCCTATAACTTAATTACAATAATTATATTTATTATTTTATTATTTTATTAATTCCCTAAGCTAAGCTACCCTTATAATAATAGCCTACGACATTATTAACTATAATATTAATTATGATAATAATAATGTATGTAATTATTTTATCTTATAATTAGGTATATATAACTACAATAATTATAAATATATTCATATTCATATTAATAAATTATATTTATTACTTTTATTATTTATAATATTTAATATAACTTGTAGGTAGACAATGTTAATCTAACATTTAAGGATTAAATCGTAGTTGTAATTAAGGTACAACTAGGATGTAATCAAAATCTTTATCCCATATTGTTTGTTTCACTTTTCAAATTTGTAATGTAATATAACTAAGTGCACTAAAAAAAAAATTTAAATGAAATTTGGAAAAAATGGATTAAAAAGGTTAGGCCCTATCAAACAAACCCAAAACAAAATAGGATTATACTAAACTTGAGCTCCACGCCTTCTCCACATTCCACACCATACTAATGACAATGAATTGATGAAAAAGAAATTTTGATTTTGTAAAAATTAACCATTTGAATGATTTTGATGCACCCCCAAGCTCCATGATGGACTCAACTGCGAGTCCAAAGGTGAAGACAACAAAAGGGGAAAGAGTTAGGGCACGTTCCCTGGTTCATAACACTTCGGGGATAGAGGGGCGTGCTGTAGTTCCGGGATGGGGACTAGGAAGATTGACAAGTAACTCAATTACTCACACAAACCTGCACAAACCAAACAACAAGTTGGTTGGTGCATAATTGAAATACTTTGGTGCACGAACGAACCACACGCAATCACGGATTCACAAAATTCACCACGGCCTGGACTTGGGGGAAGCCACCACCTTCCCCCTTATAGTATACTTTGTGCCTAGCCACGGGACCAACACCCAAAGGTCATTTTGTCTCAAAACTCCCAAGCGAAAGTCCCGAAATTCCCAAAGTTGGGACTCCATGACTTTGGGGGCCTATAACTTTGTGTGCAGACCTTCAATTGAAGTGAGGTGTGAATCAAAGTTGTAGCCCTTGTCAAGGGTTTTCCAAAGATATGTTGCATGCCACTTGCACGCAAGGAAATCAGGGTGATTCTCAACTTTTAGTGGTCAGAAGTAAAATTGCCAATTTGACTCCCAGCCTTTCTTTTGGCCATAATTTATGTTTTAAGTGTCCAAATGGGTCATATGAGCCCATAAGAGCTTTTTAATTATATAAGGAACTCTTTGATCTAATTGGTTTGGCCCTTGCAATTGCTTTCTAAAAATTCAAAAGTCCATTGGGATTCCAACTCCCAAGGTGGGAGTTCACTTGGGAGTGTGGTGGTTCATTCCCTCACACTCTCCCACACTCCCAGGAGCATGAAATGTGACTCCCAAGCTTCAATCTTGGCTCGCACCTTCACAAGCCCTTGCCTTGGTTGCGAACCTAAAGCTAAGGTTGCAACAAATCTAATGTTGAATGAATTTGCATAATGCAACTTGAATTGAATGTAATTCAATTTAATTTAATTTAAATCCAAAATTGAATTCAAATACATTGAATGAAATTAATATTTTATTCAATTCAATTAAGTTTAAATTAAATTGACTTGAATTCAAATTCCTAAATTGAAGTGATTTGAATTGAACACAATATTCTTTTTTTTTTGGATTCAACATGGTTAGTGTTCTCAATGAAATTTCAATTGATTTGAATTTGGTAAAAGGAAAATGTCCATTTGCTTTTTCATATCCATGTAATTAGGTTGGTGAAAGGAATGAAATAGTTAGGTAGTTATGAAATGTTTCATAATTATCACATGGAATTGATGAAAATAATGAGTTAGTTAAATAATTATCAAATATTTTCATAATTATCAAATGGATGACATTCAAAATTGTTATGGTGATGACCACTAATGGACCTTGTACCTATTTCACCTAAACCAATTCCAATTATCATCATCATTAAAATTACCTACTTGTCTAATTAACTAGGCCTACCTACCTAGGGCTACCTGTCCACTTATGTTCTTGAAGTCCATGTTTTTTTGTAAGTAAGTTTTAAGTGTATTTGATTCACAATGAAAATGCAAGGTTTAATTGATGCATGAGGGGATGTTTATTATATAATCAAACATTCTTCTTTTAGTATTTGAAATGCTTAAGATTATTAACATTGCAATTGATTCTCTAACACCCTTGTTTACAAATTGTTTTATTATTATTATTTTATTTTAAGCCAAGGTGGGATTTTCTTTCATTCGTATGCATTTTGACATGTAAGAACCTAATAACATCATAATTTAACAATAACATAACACATGGGTGGCTTTGGCATAAATCAAATTGTTTTGTATTTAGTATAATTGTTGAAAATTTATCAACCTTCTATGTCAAAAATTCTAGAAATTCAATAAAATAAAATCTAAATTTGAAAGTAGGCAAATTCGATCCTTGGTTTAATTTAAGCAAACATGCTAATTGTGAACAAAGACAACGTGAAATTTGTGACATTTGATGTGTGTTTAATGAATTTATTATTTATTTACCAAAATTAATCAGTCATATGTTGAAGTTCTAATTTTAAAATATAATATTTAATTGGCACTTGTGTGCCAAAGCCATTAAAAACTATCTTGATAATGGTCTCAAACACATGATATTATTCTATTAATATTGTGACCAATATTTTATTGTAATTGAATTATTGTTTAATTGTTATTTTTGTGTTATTACATTTAAATTCCATCATTTTCCATTCAATGGTTGTACAACCAGTTGCAATCTATGTCACATTTTATGTTTATTGACTTCATCATAATTCACAAACATTTGGAATAAAAATCATTATAAGCCCCATAAATTATTCCATATGATAACTAATTTAATTGAATCATTGCTTAATTTATGGCCAAATTTTACAAGCGGTGATTAACATATATGTTGGTTTACTAAAACCACTTTAAAATTGCATGAATGTTCATGAATAAAGAATTCAAAATGGTTATGATTAAAGAAATTCTTGTGGAAGACAAAAACAAGAAGATGGAAAGCAAAAGCACAATTGATTGTAAACAACCAATATATCAAAAACTTGTTAGTTGATTGGAACTTGTAAGAGCTTTAACAATCCTTGGAACATAAAATCAATAGACATATCTACTATACAAATCTTCACCTATTCATAGCTTCATGACATCCACATTTGTTTTGAATTCATAGATGGACTTATATTTTAGATCCTCCACATTTGTGCATGTTTCACATTGCTTCCAATAGCAATAGATTGAGTATAAATTATATTATGGCCTAGGTTTATTATGTCTTGGGATTGGACTTTGCAATTTGATTTCTAGTAGAAAAATTCTACTAGAAATATGGAGATATGAAGATGGAAAGATGGAAAATAGAAGATAGAAAGATGTCAAGGAATGTGGCAAAATTTCAATTGAGAATTGGATCCTAATGCTATAATTTTGGTTTTTGAATTGAAGTTCACAATTTTCAATACATTTGGGACTTCAATTTTAAATGCTAAAACTTGGAGCCTTTGATATTGGTTGATGTATGTGATTTTAAAATGGCCTTAGTAAACCACACAATTTATTCTTCGAGATAATGCAACTTTTAACTTAATTTAGTGTATAGTTTGCTTGTCATAAATTCTACAAAATTATTTTACTTTGAGTTATGAAACCAAGTAAAATATCTTGACATTCCAGGTAATTCAAATCTAACATAATGATAGATTTCTCTTATTCAATTCATATATGGAACTCATAATGAATCTCAAAGATATGTGTACATTTTGTTCAAATCAAATCAATGGTCACATATGGGAAGTGTTGGGTCAAAATAGCAAGCAAACTTGTATTATCATGTGTGTTTCTTGTTTTTGTAAGCGAAGTATTTTGAGGTTTCCTATAATTTCATGGTTAGTATGCAACAAATATATGAAACTTACTCCTTTTTGTTTTGACATTACTTAGTTAGTGCTAGTTTCTAGAGTTTCAAAGGAGTTGTTAATTTCAACAACTATAATTACAATGTTCTAGGTAAGGCAAATATGGGGGTTTTCATCATCTTTTTTTTGTATTCTGTACATGAAGTAACATGGTTTCTTGATTTTGTGGATTAAATTATTTTGGGTAGTATCGTGGATAAATATGGTATTTTAATACATCATAAAAATGTTAATTTCATTGTTGTTAATTATTGGTAATCATTTTTCCAACCCTTAATTACTTGTTAAACACTTTTCAATTTGGTTGCAACTAGGGACAAGGATGTCACACAAGCTTTGATGTTTAAGATGATTGTGCCCCAAAATTTCAATTAATAAAGGTAAGTATGAATGTGAGTATCGTAATTAGGCCCCAAAATTTCAATTGGTAAATATAAGTATGAGTGTGGATATTGCAACTAGGCCCCAAAACACATGTGAAGGCAACAACAAAACAAGAAGACCAAGAAGACGATGACACGCGTGTTGTTGTCTTCTTGGTTTAGAGGAGTTGTGAATGCAATAGCAAAGTAAAAAACCAAGAAGATAACGATGCAGGCATCGTCGTCTTCTTGGTTGAAAAGAGTTGTGAAGACAACAACTCAACAAGAAGAAGACTAGGAAGATGATGACACATGTGTCGACATGTTCCTAGCTGGGAGGAGTTGTGAGGGCAGCAACAAAGCAAAAAGACCAAGAAGACGACAATACGTGCGTCATTGTTTTCGTGGCTGAAAGGAATTGTGAGCATAACAGTTCAGCAAGAAGAAGACCAAGAAGACAAAGATGTGCACGTTGTCATCTTCTTGGCTAAGAAGAGCTATGAGGACAACAACTGAACAAAAAAAAATTTAGGGGCTCACCTCTTAACGTTGTTGTCTATATAGCTGGTCCAACACTCTCTACAGAGCTCCAAAACTCCAATGCTCTCCACAGCTCCTACACAACTGCAAAGGTCTTTTGAGTTCCAAAGGTCTCCTAAGTTCCAAAGCTCCGTACTAAATATGGATTTAGAAAATGAAGTTAGGGTTTAGGGTGGCTGATAAGGTTTAGGTAGAGTTAGTAGGTAGGTAGGAGGGAGTAGGTATGTATGAAAAAAATTGCTGGAGTGAGGGAGGTGGGCAGGGAGGGGGAAAATAAAAATTGCCTACTTGGATGGGTCTGGGTTCATCCCAAACGGCCAGAACGGCCTCATCCTGAACTGGTGCACAGGTGGCTGCTGGTTCACTCCAGCTGATGAAACTCACTTTGCCACCAAAATTGGTGGAAAAAGTAAATTGGGTCCCAGTTATTTTGTTTTGTAAAATTTCATTCCCAGGTACGCATTTGATGCATTATTATGCCGAAACTGGCTGTTCTCGCCCCCTAATCGCCTGACTTTAAGGATAACATTATTCCAATACCAAATTCATAATTGTTTTACGTAGATTTGATTAAAGTTTGCTGTACAAAGTGGGAACTTGATGGGAACCCCAAAAAAAGTCCAAAAAATCCAACCCCCTTGAGAAAAATTCAGTGCAACAAACCCTAATCACATTAGTCCTGCAATTTGCTTGGAAAGAATTGAGGAAGCTGGAGATTCTTAGAGTTTTAGTTGGCGGAGAAAAGAGACGGACTTTTAGCAACGATGGTAATTGTGGAGCGGAGTGATGCTGCTGCAGCATCAGGAGCATCAGGAGGAGGAGGAGGAGGAGGAGGAGGAGGTGGATTGATAGTGGAGGAGCAGCAAGAGAAGCTGCGCAGGTTTGTGGATGAATGGCGAGGCCAAGTGTCAGAGACAGTGGAGAGATTAGCAGACAATGGATTGATGGGTGTTGTTGCTTCTACCAATGTTGGAGACATCAACCATGATCCTCTTCATATCACCACTGCCTGTTCTGATGATCATCATCATGATGTCACAGTTCTCGATATCATTCCAACCAAGAATCTGTTCAGCAAAGTGATGACTGTGTTGTCTTTTGACTGCCTCCAGATCGCTCGTCTGCGACAACTGGTCTGAAATCCAATCCAATCCATTCCACCCTTTTGTTATGCTTGCTTCCTTTGTTCAACTCCCATGAATTCAATCTCCCTTTTATGGAAAACTTAGGTTATATATGGATCTCTTCCAAACCCTAAAGGGAGCTCCATCAGATGCTCACATATCTCATCACTACAGGGTGGTAACGTTGTTGTCTTTGAGAGAGAGTGCTGCCATTTTGAGAACCTGGGTATAAGGATTAGGGTTTTCATATCAAGGAGGACAAAAGGATTTCCAGCTCATGAGATAGATGTAGGCAAATCCACCACCTGCAGTTTGGCAGAGAGTTTTTTTTTTGGCCCCCTTGGTTTCATCATGGGATGTGTGGGAGAATTTGCAGCTACCTTTCCATGTTTCACAGGATACAAACCTAAAAGCTGGAGCTTTCCTGGGATTCTAATCCCCCCAAAAGATTGTGAAGATTTCTTTTCAAACTGGAAACAACCCCCCTGGGAAGAAAAGCATTGTGGGAGTGATTACAGTTTGTTGAATTGACTAACTATGGGTGTCTTGCCCCCAAGTGCAGGCACTCAGGAAGTTTTACCCACAACTGCTTGTTTTTGGACTGCGACCCAGTGGAGAAGAAGTTCCGCTAGAAGGAGAGCTACAAAAGACTTTTGCGAGGTCATTAGTGTTTTTTGATGAGCTTCTCAACTTTGTGTCTGATATGCAAGCAGTCATTGTGAACCTGGTGCAGCAGTTGGGAGCCATCTACACAAATGATAGTCCTCCCAGCCTGTATTCCTCTTTCACCTCTGTGCATTTGCAAACAGCGTTTTCATCCCTGGCTGATGGATTTGCCGTGCTTGTCACCATCGATGAAATCATTGCCCAAAATTTGACCATTGGCCACACCATGTCCCTTTTCACAAGGTTACCTGTCTGCCTGCCTGCCTGCTTCTCTACTCCCTCTCTCTGCATTCTGGTACTTCAGTGATCAGTTGCAGTAACAACATTTCCTCTATCCCTCAGGAGATGATGATGGAAGTTAATAGACATGTAATGTTGTTGCAATGCAATGCTCAAGTGTGGACTCATTGTGGGAGTGCAGAATGCTCCACTCAGTAAGAAGTGAGCCATTAAGGTTTGGGATGGCAGCAGAGCATGTGGAGGAATTGGACCGAGCTGTAAATGATATGGACAATGTATTGATAACTGGGCTTTTCCAGGTGCCCTATTCTTCTCATCCATGCAGCTTGCTATGAACATAAAGTCAATGGTGGTTCAAGGCTGCCACTGCTGCAAGTCCCCACAGGTTGTTGCATGTTGGAAATGCTTGTCATGGGCGAACTGAAAAATATGGGAGTGTTTTTCTGTTGTAGAGGTGCTTGCAAGAGGATTTTGCTTTGCATCCGGAGATGGTAAATTTGAAGGCAAACCAAGTTTTTCTTGATGAGGTTGCAGTATGCCTACGTGACAGCATTGGTCAAGTCCTCTCTCGACTTGGTGAGCATGAAAGGCCCATCTCCCCACATCTATATACGTCGCTCACATGGAGCACATCTGGTATACAAGATGTGATGATATAGGGAGAGGATAATGTCTGATTTCAGCCAACAAAATTTGATATTTTCTCTGGAAGATATGGACAAGTTTCAGGTGATGTCATGTGCAAAACAGATACAATCCGGGAGCCAACTTATGAACGGGAGAAGCTTGCAAGCCTACTTGCTTTGTTTGTTTTCTACTCCTGGATGACTGGTATTACACTCTACCAGTTGTGTTATTATCCTGATGGATAGAGCAAGTCTGCAATTGTGTTAATTGGATGTGGTGGCTGTACACATGTTTGGGAACTGATTTTGCCCATGTTGGTCAGTTGTGGATGAGAAGCAGAAAATTCACCAATTGGGTTGGATGGCATTTCATCACAGTGGATTCTGGGCCTGAAAAGAAGCTCACCAAACTCATCTCTGAAGTCTTGAAGCGTGCACCTGTACTACATCTCTTTGGCAATATACATCTGCTCCCTGTGGATTTTCTAGGGACCCAGCTCCCCTCATCAGCTCTTGCTTCAACCTTTATTAAGGAAGCTCAAAAGGAGGCCAGTACTGTCAAGACTGCTTACTTAGCAAGCCTTGATGAAGATCTTACCAGGTATGAATTGCTTATAGAACCTTCACTTAAAGCAGCTTTTAAGGTTCTATCCATCACATGAGGAAGTAGGTTTTGCTATTGTGTCAGAACTCTAAGGCAGTAGTACACCCACCTTTGTTAGGTTTCCAGGGGCAGGCAGGTGCCCATGGTTCATATGGGAGCTCTGTTCTTGTAACAAGATGTTTGCAGCTGATTTGGGATTGAATGGAGATGTTACTCTTTGTTTGTGTCAGGAGTGCACCAATTCTGCAAAATGGGTTGGTGAACTGGCTTGTGTCATTCGACTCAACAGTGTCACCAATGGTAGCATTTCTTCTCTTCATGCCTTTGCAGATGGATTGTGTGTGTTTATTTGCTCACTTTATGGTTCTGTCATTTCTCTGCCCCTTGCTTTTTGGATTGGGTTTTGTGCTGTTCCACAATTGGCTCACTCCACTGATGATAATGCAGGTACAGCAACTAGCAATCCACGCAATGCTGGGACTAAGACTGAAGCAGCTCGCTCAAGTAGTAGCTTCCCAGCTAGTCCTCTCCTACCTTACAGTTCACTTATCCATTTCCATTTGCCAAGGTTGTTGGGTCATGCTGGTTCACGCATATTCAGTTATGAAGATGCTGAACTGCACTGCTTGGTGTGTGAAAAGGGTGTGTTCTTAGGAAACAGACTTTGCCACATTGTGCGAACCACTATTCAATGGCATTTGTCTCTGGAGGTAAGGGGTGTTTAAAGTAGATATTGCACTTCCATTTGTGGCAGTTCCCCTGAGATTATTCCAAAATTGTATGCTGCATTTATTTTCTTTGAGACCTCTTATGTTCTTTGAATTTTTGGCATCATTGTGATTAGGCGTGTATTGTGGAGTCACAAGTGATTTGTTCATGAGATCTGATTGTCAAAATGCTTGGGGGATGCTTCACAGGAACCTTTAAGTAAGGAACAAGTACGGAGACTGCAGCATGCTGCTGAATTTCTGAAGGTATTATCATCCACCTTCCAATCTGGAAAAAAATTCAATGGATAGAAGAAAAGTCTACTGTTGTTCTTTTATCAGCAAAATGTGGTGAAAATACTTATACTACTTATTACTACAAGAGCTTGAATTCCCACACCCAAAGATTGCAGAATAATATATTATCAAGAGACTTTTTGCATTTTTTTGGTCTCTTGGGGTGGGTCTCAAAAGGCAGTGAGGACAGCATATTACAGACGGAGTAAGGAGACTACACAAGGCATGCCCCACATGATTCAATGGGGTCAGGCTCAGATTCGAAAGCGTCTCCTTCCTCTTAAGGTAAAAAAGTCAGACACCTCTCCATCCTGCAGGCTCACTGCTCCCATGCTCAAACAAAAATAAAAACTTTCATATCCCTGAGTATGCAAAATTCTGATCTTTTGAAGTCCAATGTGGTGGGTTGTGTGGGTGGGCACACAAGGCTGGCTTTTTGAAACTCGTATACTTGTCAACCAAAGTCTTTTGCAAAATCTAGTCCTATAATCCAGCCCGCAATGTCACTTAACACAATTACCCAATGCTTGTTTGGTGCTCTGTTGATCTGCTAAACACCATGAATGGACAACTTCTCTTTCTGTACGATAATAGTGGGTAACAGCAAAATGAAGGAGAATGGATGTCATTACAATCCATGATGCATCCATCCATGCAGGCCCAACTGGAAGCTGACTTGGTTGCAAACTCCAAAGTTAGTGGTCTACAGCTTCTTGCACGCTCTCTCACTCGTGGGTTTTTCTTTCCCTCTCACTCTTGGTGTGAATAAATGGCAATCAATATCTTACCAGCTTCAGAATGCACATTCCTGACATTTCCTTTGGACAATGGCTTGGTCATAATTTGGTTATGTGGGGAGAATTTCAACCTGTACTCACATATAGGACTACTGATGTTGATTTGGTCCTTGTTTTGGTTGCTGTAATTTCTGAAAGGTGGGAAGGATCTTGACACAAAAATCCAGGATGCATTGTCTGCAGTAAGTGATTGTCATTCTCTTTGATACTTATTACCTATAGATTCCTTGTACCTCTGATGGGTTTTTCCCAAATGTTTATGTATGGAGCTTGATGTTTCAGGGTAGCTGAAGTGACGAAGTGACGAAGTGTCAGTTCTCTGTGATGGATGATGATCTGTGACGTATCCTTGATGATCTTGGATCTTGATGAACCTGGCGTTTTGTAACATTCTCAAAAGCTGATGGAGCCTTGTGCTGTAAACTGATTAGGAGTGGGCAATGGATGGTTGGGTGTTTTTGCCAGGTTAGTCTGGCTCTGGAGACACTCCAAGGCCAGCCAAGCTTGCGACACCGCATTGTCTTGCGTCTTTGTCTTGAGGCACTCTTTGGGCTTGTGGGTTCCATCATTTTTGTTGCACCTTGTTTTCAATCAACTTCTCTCATATTGCCTTTTTGTTATTGAAATCCAAGAATGGGATTTCTATGCACAGAGAGAGAGAGAGAGAGAGAGAGAAGAGACTGTTGATAGTCCTGTGTAAATTGCAGCAGAAGAGGCTACCAGAGGAGGCAGTTGGAGGGATATTGGAGATGTGTATGCTGGTGGACACAGCAGCTGAAATCCAGGAGCTTGTAGAAACAGCAACAGATTGCAGCTTTTTGTATTGGTGTAGAGGGATGATGCCCACATGCTTTTCCTTGCTCTATTCTCAGACGAATGAGGCCCACAGCCTTCAGTATTTGGTAATGGCGTTTCAAGATGGCATAAAGCTGCTAGAATTGGGTCATGCAGAGAATGACGTGATCAATTCATATGAAGAAGAGATGGAAAATGCCATCAGCAATGTAAGGTTCACCTTAGTGTGTACATCTCTCTTTGCATCACAAAATTAGATTCTCCGCCAAAAGAACCTTTAAGGTGGTTGGTTGTATATCTCACAGAATAACAAAACAGTGCAAAATGGATCTACTCCTCCATCATCACTGTGGATCCAAGACAGATGAAAATGATTTGTGGCTTTTGTGAAGAGCAGGAAGTGGTAACACCACTGTGTCGGGATATTGAGACTGATCTACGCCTACATGTTCACTCTGCCCATCTCAAGGGTACGGTAAACATCAATCCCACCAAGGTAAATCTAAGGGTGCACCACCATCTTTGTTGTTCTCATATGTGGGAACCTTGTTTTTCTTTGTATTGAAAATCTCAGCTCTTGGTTCTGTATGAGAATTTGTTAAATCAAGGCAATTTGAATGCAGGATCTTCATCTGAATCAAGCCTGCCCTTTTGTTAAAATTTCAATCTTTAGTAATGCTGTGTAATTCTTGGCAGACTGGTGTTCGGGATTTGTCGTGGTTTCTTCAAGTTCAGCCACTGAGGCTGACATCCAAGTACATTCACATCAAGAGCCATGTGGAAAATTATTTGAATGCTGCATTTTACAACCATGCTGCTGTCTCTCTCCATAACTGGAAGGTGAGAGGTGAGGTTGTTATGGGCTTGTGGGAGCTTGCACTAGACTGATGAGAGAGGGATTGGGCAGTAGTCACATTATCAGGAATTTTTGTTTTAACCTGTGTCGGGGATCCTCTGCCAAGTGCAAGCTAGTCTCTTCTTGATAATTCATTGGGTGGGCAAGAGGTGATTGATTGAATGACTGCAGACATATGGGGAGATGCGACAACTTGCTGAACTGAAATATGGATTGGAGCTGGACAATTTACATTTACCTTGCCAGACACTGGAGCAGGGTGTTGATGTCTTGGAAATCATGCGCAACATTCATATCTTTGTTGCCTCCTATACATACAATCTCAACACTCAGGTCACAACTTGGGTTCATACCCACACACCACCTTGTTGTTTGTGGCAAGTCTGCTTTTCCTTCAATTGAGCCCCACATGTTGAAAATTATTCACATGGATCATCTCTGAAAGAATGTTTTTCCGCATTGTCAACTGTATTATATGTTCATTTGTGTGACCAGTACCATCTTGTGGTTATGGTTGTCACTTGGTGTTTTTCATGTGAAAACTCCCCCAGTGGCATTTTCTGTATGAAGTCTCCAAAATGTTTTCATTGATATATGAATTTACTTGATAAGCACATGTGATATGTTTGTATAAACAGTAGAAGAAAGAATGCAGTGACAACTCTCTCACAGGTGATGATCTTGAGAATGCAGGTGTTTATAGAAAGGATGACAAATGCATCCTACCGTAAACATATCAACACCATCAGCGTGAATCATGTGGCCAACTCCATACGCACGCATGGTACTGGCATCATCAGCACAACTGTCAATTTCACCTACCAGTACCTTTCACACAAGTTTATTGCTTTCTCTCAATTTCTGTTTGATGATCACATCAAGTCACGCCTTGTCAAGGAGCGTCGGTTTTTCAAGGTAACCCTCACTTGACCCCTGTTTGTCTTGGTGGTTAAAACAGATGCATAACTAAGCGTTGGGTGTATTACAAATAGCTGTGTTGGGTGTAAGTTCCCAACTGTCCTGCTGATGTCCCTCTCCAATCCCTGCAGTTACAGTGTAGTTGCAGTCCAGTGACAATGTGACTAATCAATTGTTTTTACAGGCTTGAAAGAAATATTGCTGCAGGTCTTTGCCCGTGTATTTGAAAGGTCCAATTCTCATAGATGGGTACCACTGATGGCAGGAAACCAAAGGGAATGAAAGACAGGAGTATCCTGTTGCAAGGGCTCAAAAACTCAATTTGGAGATCAGAAAACTGGGAATCACCGAGAGTGGCCAAAGCTATTTGGACCAGTTCCGGCAGTTGATTGCTGAGATGGGAAATGCCCTTGGCTTTGTGCGGATGGTACGCTTGGGAGGTCTCAGTTACTGTAGTGCCACTTCTGGGTATGTACAGTTCAAACAAAGTTCACTTCTGGAAATTGCAACTTTCTACAGATTTGTATACGCTCTTAAGTATAATACTGAACGTAGTTTTGGGTCTGGCAGTTTTGTGCAAGAAGGCAAGAATATCAGCTTTGAGCTAGCTTCTAAGGACCTTGGCATGTCACCAGAAACCATACAAGCAGGGAAATTACTGGACACTGCTTTGGAGACTCAAAATATGTCATTGGATGGCACAAATTACTTCAACATACTTGTCAATGTTTTTTCTCAGGTTGGTCACCAAATCCTGGATTAAAATGTAGGTACAGAGTGAAATTTTTTGTCCTGCAAGGTTGGTACATTGTGGAAGTGTGAAAGGAATTTTAATTACTGGATCTTCAATTCAGAGTCACTGATGTTTTTTCTGGACCTTTTTTTGTTTGAGTCTATGGAGAAAAGTGACAGGGTCAGTTGCTTTGGAAAAATCTTTAGAGCAGTGACATGACTTTTTTGTTTCTTGGAAATACAGGAGCTGCAGAGTGATGGTAACGTGCACTTAAAGGATTTTTTCCTTGTAGTGCCAGCACTCATGATAAGTGCAATTGAAGCAATGCTGCAAGCTAAAGACAAGCTCTTCAAACGCAGCCGCACCTCTGCAGATTCCCTCTTCACAGATGATGGCTTTGTCCTTGGAATTGCCTATCTTCTTAAGGTGGGATATTCATTGCTGCCCATCCACTAAATTTTGGTTTTCAAATGAAGAGCTGCAATCCATCACTAGGACCACACTCTTTGAAGCTCCATCAATGTGGTGTTTTCTATAGTAACAATTTGTACAACAGAGTCTGCAGGTGAAGATTGTCACAAATGTGTTTTACCCATTTGCCAATGCTTTATCCTGCATGACAACAGGTGCTAGGACAAGACAAGCAGTTTGATTCACTGCATTGGTTTGAGAGTGCAAGGAAACACTATAGGGCTGAGAAGGCACGCTTGGAAGAAGGCTTGGACACTGACAGTAACACCAGTGGACTCGCTGGCCTTCAGATATGGAGCCAAAAGCTGGCATCCATTTCTGATGCAGATGTCCAAAACATGCAGCTGGTCTGTATCCATTTCCTACCTCCACATGGATTTGTAAGTGTGTATTGAGATCTTTGGAATCACTGCAAGGTGCAAGCAAGCAAGAAAAATTGCAGCATGGGTTGTGTGTGCTTGGGAATTTCTCTGGGATGAGAAGCTGTGACATCTTGTTGGGTGGGAAACTGCAGGCGGTGAAGCGAGTGGCAAGCTACTTGATGGAGCTTGAGCTTACTGACTACAACCTCACCGGAGCCCGAATATTCTTTCTATGAGGAGGTAAACATCATCAAGCGTTTTGTGTGCAATTTTCTCTCACTGATATTAGACACCAAGTTCAAGCAAGTACATACCCAACAAAAGACATCAGGTGAGTGTGTGCCAACCCACATGGGTATCATGCATCTGTAAGGATACAGTGAGCTGAGCAGACACTTGACACATTCATTATGGACCATGTTCACTGTGACAAACTTGTAACTATAGTTCTAGTTCTTCTAAACCAGATGACTAGGACAGAATTCACCTGGCACATCCTTAACAACTCCTTACTGATGATGCCCTTTACGAGGAGATCCGTCCATCCGATCTTCTTATTGTTGGAACTGGAAAAATCCAGACTGTTGTCCTGAATCCAGATCAACCTTCCGATCTGAAATCAGATAGTCCATACATTCTCTAGAGCTAGATTTGTGAACAGAGGTAGTTTGGTTCTGAGAAGGGGCATTATGTTGGAGTTCCCCACAGTGATACCGTCTCCTAACTCAACAGAAACCTGATTGAATTCATTCCCTGGATCCAACATGGATGAAATTGATGACACAAATGCAGTGGTCATACATGTAAATGAAAATTGATTGTGTCGATGAATCTCATCTCTTGGATGAATGTGTGTACAATTTGTTTGATGACTGGTACCTTGCACGAATGAAATTATGTTCTTGGATGAAATTATTACACATGAAATTGGCCATATGAACCAAAATAACTACTGGAGAAAGCTAGATGGTAGATCATATTGTATTCATGGATTATCTTTCTCCACATGGATGCAAGAGGGCATATGGATGAAATTTGAAATGGATGAGCGAAATTATCCTTAATATGAAATTTTTGATCACAAGAATGAAACATGTAGGGATGAAATTAATGACATGGAAAATCAGGCTATATGAACTGAATTGATAACAAAGATTAATAGGAACACATGGATTTGGAAAACATGATGAAATTGCATTAGTGAAGAGTGAAAATCTGTGAATGGAAATAGATGTGTGGATGATGAAAAATATCACCTAGGGTTTCTTTGGGATTGTGATTGTAGAGTGCATTGCTATCATATGTATGGTTGTTTGTTTTGTTTGATGTAGATCGAGGAGCAGCTGCTTTTAGGAATGGAATCCAGAGGAGCAAGTTGTTGTGTTGATAATGTGATCCCAAATCACATAAAGGAATGTGTGTGGCTTCGTGTGTTAGAGGTCTACAAATAAGAAGATCACATGCACTTCTTTTGAATTGTCTTTGTGTTTTCGGTGCTCAACAAAGTAGCACGCATCACAAGGATTGTAAGGCACTCAGAATTTGACTACTCCATTGTGCTAGTTCCATTGCTTGTCTCTAAATGCATGTAGAACTAAATTGGAAAGTGACATGGCGGTGATGACAACTTTTGGACAATCATGGTTTTGTGAAAAGATGGGAAAGTGAAATCTAGTGAGGTCTTGAAATTTTGAAGGAAAACCGTTTCCATTTTGTGCATGTGTTTGTCAAATAAGATGACAAATAAACAATTTGATTTTTTGGAATGCGAGGGTGTACCAAGGATTGGTGGTCTTCTTTTCGATAATTGGATTTACTTCTATCACCATAATTGGGTTGCACCTAGAGGAGGCATGCATGAAAGACCTAGCCATCAAGGTTGTGAATATGGGATTCTACAAATGTGTTGAAATTTGGGTGAAATTTTACAAAATCATCACTAAATGGGCTACCATTGCAACCTATTGGGCAAGATATTATTTTGGATTTTCCTTTTGCCTTTTATGCATGTGACAATGAACATTTATGACTAAAAATTGTTACACCAAGGATAGGAGATATTTGGATACATGCTTCACAAGTTTTAATAGATCATTTCATTAGATTTTTTCCCTTGTTCAGTATAAAGTTGTTTTCTATAGATGTTAAGGACATAAAAAACATAACCCCACTATCTAGTTTTCATAAACTTATATTTAATGTGAATAAAAAATTCTTGGAATCTTTCATGACTTTTAAGAAACATTAAAGGCAACATATGTAGTTTTCAATAAAAAACCTAAAGGTCTTAGGGGACATTTATAAGATATTTATGACTTCTTGACATTGTCCATAAATCAGAAGAAACACTTAGGTTTCATTATTAACTTTTGCAAAAAAACTAAATTTTAAATGCTTTATGTTGGACCCCTTGGACCCATAAGAAGACTTCAACACAGCTTCTTATGAGGTAGTATAATATATGGCCTTTAAACCTTTTTTTATTCACTAATGTCAACAATCATAAAAAAGTATTTGAACCTTGTGTTGTGAAGTAGATTTTGAACACCCAATAAATATGGAGATATTTACTTAAAGACATGGGGTTCTTGATATTTTTTCCTCTTCTAAACTTTGAATTAGTTCTTATAGGATTTACTCATTGTCCTAAGGCTCAACTAAGTTGTCCCTTAAGAAACCTAAGAACAATCACCTTATGTATATATATATATAATTTGAGATTTTCTTGCAATTAGTTCACTAAAACCTACCAATACAAATATGTACACTACTTTAACCACCTCAAATCTTAATCAAACAATGGTATAATTTCAAAGGAGCCTCATATACTAGGTTTACTAGTCAAACATTTTCACTACTAGCTTCCATTCAAACATATCCACCAATCTATTCATCACCTTTAAATCCTGCAAGTTCTTTCCTTCACCTTTTTAAAGGATCTTATTTGGACTATTGCCGAGGTTGAATTGGTTCGACAACATTTACCTCTTAGATCAATTCTACCTTTCACTTTCTTTAGGTATTTTGAAACTACAACAATCATCCTAGATACCATTTTTTTCAAGTGACTTTCTCTCGTGTTATATTTTACACATACCTTCCTTGTTCGTGCTCTTTTACTTAAGATATTTCCTCTCTCGCCCCCGGGGCAAGTTTGCAACGCAAAGAAAGAAACTAAATGCGACAAACATACATAACTAATGTACTTGCACAACATGCCCACAACCTCCCTCCCCAATATTTTAATATATGATGTTTTAGAAATTAACATTACAAAAGTCCAAAGTCTTGAAACAAAACCAAAAAACATAAAAAAACTTTATTCATATCTTTGGCCCCTTCATATTCTCTATCTTGCCTCCTATGTCTCTACCTTTTTTACTTGTCATTGTTTCAAAAAGCACTCCATGTCACATTTCCCAACCCCATAAACAATTGGAAGGTCTTCTTTATTTCACTCCATCTTCTTCCAAAAGTGCCTTATTATAAAGAGGGGACACTTATTGTAAAGTTTGAGATCTACATGCATCAAACGACCATTTTTAGGGGGTGTTAAATAATTGTCCAACCTATTTTCCATCACCCTATTATTATCTAATTATAATATATATATATACCCTATATTAATTATAATCCATTGTTTCAAATTATTACATACCCTATATAATAATTATAATTATTAACTTCTTATCACTTACCCTATTGCCCCCTTAATTGCTACCATGAACATTGTTAGATTTGTGCACTAACCTGGACCCACAAAACTCCAAAATTGAAACCAACAAATGTTCCTATTGCTCCATCATCCTTCATAATGGTATACAAAAGAAAAACTTATTCTTAATTACATAGTTGATAACCACATAACCATTATTCTAATAGTCATGCCTAAGACATATATTGTCATGTTACCATTTCGTTATCAATTAAAAACTTTTGAAATTCATGTATTTGTTTGGTGTTAGCATAACTCATGTCCTTAATGATATTTGTTGGTGAAGATTTTTAATAACATTATTAATGGGTTAGTTGACATGTGAACATCATTGTTGATTGTGTTAACAAGCATGGTTGGAAAGCTAAGTTTGATGAATAGAATGACAAAAATATATTCATACTACTTTGGTATCATCATTTAGGCATTGGGTTGCTTCAATGAAATTGTTAATTAAAGTCAACTGTGAAGTACATTGCAACATGATATTTGTGGTGGTGGATATGGATAGTTGTGATGTGTTATTGGCATTTCATTTTTTTATAAAACTTAATTTTGTTGTTGATGTTGAACAAGGCTTAATATAGGTCAAACAAGGTCCCATGGCTAATGTACATGTATTTTTTTTCAAACATGGATAAGATGTTGTGAACCATTAAAAGAAATGTAATTGCACACTCTATTAAATTTACACAATTGGCAAAATTGGAAAGCAAGTTTAGTGGGATGTAAACATAATATACTTTTATTGAGGTGTGAAAATAGATGGATGACATAATGCTACTTGACCAAATTAATTTAATGATACAAGATTTTCAGTCCAGAAAAGAATGTGATGAGATTCAAAGCACAACATATGATAATTAATTAAGATTGATCTTAATGGAAGAATGAAAAAAAAATGATCCACTAATGATTTTTGGACTTAAGGTTCATTGCAAGTTGAAGGTCCAAAACAAATTTTGAATTTTATCTTTGATGAATAGGATTTTTTTAAAAGATCCCTTATGTGAATTAAGAATTATGTAGATCAGATATGATGTGTTTCAAAAGATGAAATCACAATCTACCAAACAAAATCATGGACAACACCATGTTCTTCAAGTTTCTTTTATTTTTTCCCAAATCTCTTAACCCACTATAAATTAGATTCATGATTGTTTTGAGAGACTCAAAATTATGTTATTTATCAAACCCATATCTCATAAACTTGTCACTATTCACAACTTTTCAAGTTGTCCAACTTGATTTTGTCTAACTTGACTAAAAAATTGCTCAATTTCATTGGAGACTCATGTTTGCTAAAGTGAAATGCATCTTTTGACCAATTTAATTAATTAAAATGAACTGTTTAACTACTTGATCAATCTCACATTTAATCAAATATGACCCCAAAAAAAATGGACATCTCTAGAATTTAAAAAGGACAAAATTGTAATAAACTGAAACATGAAATCAAATGGGATGTGTGCATAATTCTTAAGGCATAGTTTTCACTACATTACGTTTATATATATAATTATTAATTATATATTTTTAATAATACTTAATGTACATTGTTACTTGGTGACAATGTGACAAATAGTATGATTGTTTAAACTATGTTTTTTATATATATAATATCTTATCATAAAATTTTGGGAAAATGTTAAATTTTATTGTAGGTTTCATTTAATAAAAATAAAAAACCTTATAAATATGAAATTGAATATTCATTATGTGAAACCAAATAATATTTCATTAAAATATTATTTATTATTTAGTTAATTGGTTAAAATGCGGGAAGGTAAGTAGGTATCTAAGTTGTAGGTAGGTTCTAGATAGGTAAAGAGGAAGTTTGTATGTAGTTGGTAGGTGGGTAGCTAAGAATAAATCAAGTAATGAAAAGATATTTTTCTTGAAGAAATTTTTTGTGAGTTGTTTAAATACAAAATACAAAAGCACATTCCTTCAAATGAATTCAAATTTTATATGTTTATTTATTATATATGTAGATCCTACCTACAATTTAAGAAAATCATTCAAGAATTAATTTTCATTTGCTTCATTTGAGCAAAAACAGAGAAAGAAAATGCATGTCAAAATTTTAATTTGTAAAATGATTTGGGGAAAACATGTTATATTTCTAATTTGACACATTATGTTACAAAGTCATGTTATGGCTGGTTGGAAAAGGGCATTGGCATTTAGGTATTTTGACCAAGATTCAATTTTTGTTACCAACATATACCATGTTATATATATATTGAAGTAGATACACATTCTATGTATATATATGTATATATATGTGCATAATATGGTAGGGAGGTAACTATGTACAGTAAGTAGGTGAATTTATTATTATTATTTCATAGATTAATTTTAAAAAAGGAATCACATTTTTCATTTAAAACAAATTTGCTATCCAAATTTTGTTGTCTCATTCAACCAATCAAAATAGCCACCATTTTATTAGTAAAAAGAACATTGAATATGGAAGTATCAAAATTGACTTGTTCAAAGTAATTGCTCAATCAAGATGAAATTTTTTGTTGTTTTGGACCAATTTTTGTAATTAAATAAGCTGTGCATTCTTATAGTCTATAAACATCATCAAATATCATCATCACCCAATCCAGGATTTTTTATCAAACAAATGACATTCTTATAAACAAAATCTTAAATGAAGGAAAAACAACAAACAAACACCCACCAATGTGCATGCATTAATGAATGAAACTTCACGAGGCTAGAATGAAAAACCAACATCCACTAGTATAAAAATGGATTGAATCTTCAACAACGTTGAATGATGAACCAACATTCACTGATATATTATATCAATGGAAAGAAACCTTCAACCATGCTTGAATTGGAAAGCTAGCACCCACCAAGATATATATAGATCTATAAATGGATGAAACCTTTGACCATGTTCAAGTGAAAAGCAAACATTCACGAAACATCAATGGACAAAACCTTCAACAAGATTTTGAATGAATTAACATCCATTTCTACAACAACAAATGAAAGTTTCAAATGGCCTCCAAAAAAATCAACACCCACCCATTAGCACGTCAATGGATGGAACCTTCAATATTCATAAAAAAAATCTCATTTTTCTAATAATGTATTTTCAACATGATTTTACTTGGAAAAATTGCATGGGAACTTACAACTTGTGTAAGATCCTAGCTACACTACAAAAGTATTTTCCGAACATTAGAAATCCTTGTTCTTCAATTTCTTTTTCATGCCTTTTCTTTTCTTTTCTTTATTTATAAAAACCTCTTTAAACAACTGAATTTTTTCTAATCTAATTCTGCATGATAGAAAATGTGAAGTACAAATTCAAAACACATTGCAATTTTATTACAAATTTTTTGAAAAATCAAAATAGAAATTTGAAAATGAATTTATTTGCAAACCACCAATGGCATGGCAACAATTGAATTCATCTTCAATTTCATGGTAGCAATTGAGTTCAATGAACTTCTAAACAATATATTTATAAACTAATAGGTGCAATTGACTCAAAGTTCAAATTAAGTTTGTTTACGAAATTTGTAACTCACAATAAAATCTAACATAATCTTGAAAATCCAAAGCTTATCACCAATTAATCACACTACTTTCTCCACTAGTTATGTTGTGAAACTAGCAACACTATTGAGATCAACAACAAAGTTGATTTTTATTGAACAATTTTGCAAACTACAAGAAATGCAAAAAGATGAGAATGTTTATATTAACAACTTCAAATGGTTGACAACCATGAATAACAATCTAATCATTATTCATACTTAGGAAGTTCATTATCAAAAACTTCATTTTATAAACCATCATCACATTCAACATGGGATTTCCTTGTTTGTAAAACATGGATCTTCTTCATATCGCCATTTCCTATTCTCACAATGATCATGATGTCGCAATTCTCAATATCATTCTAACCAAAAATCTATTCAACAAAGTGATGATTGCCTTGTTCATTTTCAACAATTGGTCTAAAGTTCAATCCATTTCAACATTTGTTATTCTTGCTTATTTGTTCAATCTCACTTTTATCTCTGCTACTACTAAGCCTTACTTAGAGGCTAATCTATATAGTAACTCAAATGAAAAAATGAAAAAATTCTATAATTCTTATTTTACTCATAGTCATTTATTATTATTTAAACTTATGGCACATGTAAAGTTTTGCAATCACATCCAAGAAATAAAATTCTAATTCCATTTAAACATCTTATAGTTGCACATAAGTTATGATAGTTGCATTATAGATTTTATTTATTTATTTATTTACAATCACACATAAAACTTGTAAAAAACAATGCAAGAAATAAATTTGTGATTCATTTTTCAAAGTCACATTATAATGAAATTAATTCATTATATTCATGGTTGCATGTATATTGGATATGGTCAACTTTGTGTGTGTATGGTTTTGTTTCACCTTTTTTTTAGTTTTGGTCACATGTATTGTGGCTCTTAGTTGCATGTATTATTATTATTATTATTATTATTATTGGATTTTTCAATTTTGATATTCACATGTATATTGGGTGTTGTCACATGCTTGAAAGAATTTTGCTTCAAGGTTTCTTTGTTTTAATTAGGTTCATTGTGGGTGTTGGTTGGATGTTTAGAAGATTCTTTAAATTACTTTTCTTCAGGTTTCTCAGTTTTGTTTGTGTGTATTTGGGTTAAGGCCACATGTTTTTTTCCTTCCTTTTTTAAGTGTAGTGTTGGTGTCCAATGTAGGTTTTAATCAAGTATTTATACAATAGCATATGCTGTAGACTATATTCCATCACACATAAAAATGATAGCTCATTATTGTGGTAACAAATTTATCTTGTATAATTTTCAAGTATTATCATGTATTATATGCATTCTTACAAATTCAAGAACTTAACACTCTTGAAGCACAACTTGAACCTACCCCCTTCTTGGACCTTGCACCAGATGAATTTTCAATACTAATATAGTACGTAACATATGCAAAGGTCTTTTGGATAGCTGACATCCTCCAATTCTTGATGATACAGAATAAGTGGCTTGTCGAATAATGGATGTGCCCTTTAAATGACATCCATAAGGATGATAAACATTCAACATACTAAATTGGAAACATGTGGTGGTTTAGCATGGTGAAGCCGAACTGGATCCTTCAGTTACGCCAGAAATATTTTTATAGTGGACTCCACATGACCGTAGAATGTAAGGACAGCAAACTTTGGCCCAATGTTGAGTGCATCCCAATGTCTCTACCCTGAAAGGCAGAGCCCATGAAGTCAGCAGTTAGGCCTAATAGAAAGGTTCTTGCAATCAAGAATGAAAATCCACCAAAAGATAGCAAGGGGTTTAGGGTCTTCACACCAACCCAAACCCCGTCTTATGGTGCATTTACACTTGATGCTAAGTCAGTGTTAAATAAAAACCTAGGCGGCATCCTAGGTAGCACCCAATGTTAAATGGGTGATAGCTTAATGTTATGTGAGTGTTAACTTAACATAAAATGTTCATGGTAAGTAGGTGTAAGTCCTAAATGACTACCATGGTGTTAGGGAATGCAACACTAGAGTCCCTAACAACAAGTGTCAATGCACCTTTAGGCACTTAACTAGTCCCAAAGGAAGCGCTGGAAAAGTTTTGTGAGTTTCCAAATTCATGCCCGCTGTATAATAAATTAACAAAAGAAACCCCCCAAAAGTTAATGTATGTTAAGTGTAATTTCAAATAATGTCTTAAGTCTGTAGAAACTCCATTGGAAGTCCCCATAGAATCTTGAAAATTATCTAATTGCTCATTGTGGGTGTTCTCCAGCATATATAGAATCATTCAATCAACGTAGCAAATGTATATTCTAAGTTGAACTGTGCAACCTTCAAAACAAGATGAAACTTAATACAGATGAAACTTGCTGTTTCTAGACTAGTTCACATACACAACTTACTGCAAATGATGAATGCTCTAAATTAAAAATAAACGCTGCTGCAGAGACAAAAAGAAACCTTCAGTCTAGTGCCTAAAAACAGAAAAGAGAATGGCAACTGCGAGAAAGATACAGCAGCTACAAAGGCTTTGAGGGCAAGGAAGGAAAAACCCACCCTCCTCCCACAACCTGTGGCCTCCATCTTCCTCTGTAAAGGTCTCTGTGAAGTTTCCAAGTGTAATCCACTGGCACCTTATATCCATAGATATCCCTCCTAGAAAAGAGCACGGTTATGTCTACTCGTAAAGACTTCTCCAATTGTTTTACTGTAATCAGAGGGCATATTCCAGATGTATTTATTGCTCCTTTGTTTTGGGGAGTTTTGAACATGGGTGTTCAGTTTTTCAGAATGCCTTCAATTTTCTTTGTTTTTCCGCATCATACCAAGCAGAAAAAAAATTCAGTGCAGGTCTTTACAATTGGTGATGCCCTCAACCTTCGGCTTTAACTTACACACCTCATGATCCCTTACAGGCATATGAGCTCTCACACTCTTATGGAGAATGCATAAGTATCATCATCCCCTTTAACGTTGTGGTCAACATATGTTAGGTTCATGATAACCTTTGTCTTGTGCTTCACAATGGATAAAGCCCAAGGGTGGAGGACATGTACCACCTTATCTCTTAGAGCATCTCTAGGAGACCTCAGGATGTGAGCTGCAAAAATATTGCTCACATCCAAGTTTAGTTATTAACTTTTTTCCAACCTCACCCACAGTTTTAATTGCAAATAGATGGGAGACTACTAATACCAGCTACCTACACTAATCAACAACAAGTGTTAGGCTTTGCTGTGCCTTTCACCAGCCTTAGTGAAAACATGTTGGACCAAAACCATTTTGCTGAACCAAACTGACATGCTGTGACTTTCCTTCATCCAATTTGTTTTGTTTTGTAGTTATGAGATCCACTGAACCAGGATGCCTCAGATTGTGTTCTTGGTGTCTTTGGAAAGCCCTCAACAAGGAGGTATGCATGGGCTCGGTTCCATGACATTTGGACTTGCAGTGCAAAAGTTCTTGAATATTGAATGATTTTTTCACTGAAAATTAAATTAAATCACAGCTGAAAATTTTGAAGGAATTGGAACTAGTAGAAATGAGCCTCCAACCCCAACCCCCAATCTCAGGGGAATGTGATGAAAAAAATTCAAAAGAATTTTTTTTGGCAAATTTCCCCCCAAATAGAGGAATATGTGACAAAATATTCCATTTTCATTTTTATTTCCACATTTGTATGAAATTCTGCCCTAAAAAAATGTTGGTGAAAACATGTTCTTTGTGATGCCTTTGTTCCTTTTGCCATCAACTTGGCTTTCATGTGGTTTGCGAAATATGCCATTGATCCCACATAAACATATTTCTTCTCCATACAATTTTTATGAAAGGGGTTATACCTTTAGAGATTGCATGTGCACAAGAAAAAGCTGTGAAGATAGTGTCCTTGAAATTATGGAAATGGCTTTTAGCCACTTGACCATTTTGTTTTACATGAAAAGTATGAGAAAAAAAACATGATTAAATTGTTTCAATCTCATTGTGCTCGGTGATTCTTTTTTGTGCACCTTGCATGCACCCCCTAGGCCTGCCTTTGGCCTAGTTATAATTTTTTTCCAAATGAACTTCACACCTTGGCCTTTGTTTCTACACTTTCAAGCCATATCAAATGAAGATCCTCCATGCATATAAACAAGCAAATCGAAACCATCAGCAAAATTGTGTATGGCACATTAACCTCACCCATGAGAATGACCAAAACATGGCACTTTCAAACATAAATATTCCCCTAGCTTGATGACTACCTCTCACCTTGGATTGACAAAAACAACATCAATTGGCACCACATAAACACTAGTATTTTGGCTACCTGATTTGATGGAACTTGTTGTAGACATATCTCACAAGGATTTTGCAACTATGCACAAAATTTTGTTGCAGGTGAGGAGGGCTCTTGAAGGCTTTAGGGTCTTGTTTTCCTTTGACAGGCTTTGTGGCTTAATGGCTGCTTTGGAGCTGATTGATGAAACGCTGCCAATCATAAATAAAACCAAAGCACCCAAAAAAGGCGAAATAAAAGGAACAAAATGGAAGGACCCACATCCAAGAAGACAAAAGAACCACCCAAGAGGGTGAAACACAAGGGGAACATCAAGTTGCTGAACCCCTTGCTGTCGCAAGAAGCATATCAAATAAGGAAAGGGGAGGACCACCTGAAAGGACACCTAGTCTAAAAGAACCTTCACCTACTACTGCAACAGCATGTCTCAAAATAGAGATTGCTTATGCACCCTGTAACGCCACTGACACCCTCTGCCTATAAAATGTGCATAAAATTGAGAGAAGAGGGCCTCCAGTGGCCTATGGAGCTGATTTGTTCTGCAACTGTGCACACATTTTTGTTGTTTGGTGTGGAGAACAATTTTGTACCATAGCTCGATGTAGGTAGCAGCCTTTCCTCTAAAACACCACTGTCATGACTCATGAGGTGTAGTGAGTGAGTGAGTGATGTTTTGGTGATGATAATGGAGTGTGCACTGTTTTTGGTGGTATGCCAGTGGATTCGGCTTAAGTGGGCCTTCTTGTCTGGTGGATTGATTCATCCTGCACCTGGTATTGGGGAATGATAATGACTGCCAAGGCTGACGAGGGTTGGGGTAAGTAGTCCTATGTAAGGGACATTGCCCAACGAGGTCAAGGGCGTTACCAAATATACAGGTACCATCCGAGGTAGCAGCCTCGTGGTAATAGTGCCTGCATTCTGGTTACGGCTTCATCCAAGGGCTTTACTGAGCATAAGGCAACTGCCTCTCCCATGATTGAAGTGTACAGATGAACGTTTCAGAACAAAAAAAATGTTCCTCCTTAACAATTTAAGTTCATCCCTCCAGCGTAACCAAGTAGATCTTACCTTTGTAAGGTGCACTCCAAATACCCTGTGAAATTTCTGGCATTGCTTTATGCGATAGGTAAGGCTTGAGGTTGAGGGCATTAACGAAGATAAAGGTGTGTCCAAGGCGGCAGCTGAAGCGGTGCCTGCATTCTGGTTACATTCTCATCCGAGGGCTTTACCGAGCATAAGGCAACTGTCTCCCCCAATCAACTTGTACGGATGAACATTTTGTTTCTGAGCAAAATGTTCCTTCTTAAAGACGAAGTAAGATCCCTCCCTTGGGTGTATTTGAGAGAATCTTACCTTTTTAATGTGCACTCCAAATTCACTGTGAAATTTCTGGCAGTGCTTTACAGTAGTTGGTGGGCACTCCCTCTCTCTCTCCAGACAGAGAGAGTGCGAATATATATATATAGAGAGAGAGAGTGTGTGTGTGTGTGTGTATGTGTGCGGAATGGAGAGAGAGAGAGAGTGGGGAAAGAGTCTGAATAACATGTTCCAACCTGGAGCATGTTTAGCAGAACCAACAAAGGAATTTGGCACTACATTGGTGTCCTCATTGTTAGCTGAATAGTGCAGCAGTAATTCTTGCATGCATTGGTTTGTTTTCACAACTTTTGTACAGCACCTCCCTCATTCCATCTCTTGCAACATGAACAAATAATAACAACAACAATAATAATAATGCACAAAAGGTGCTTCTTACACCTCACATTGGGGGACTGTATGTGGACACTTCTTCACCAGGCTCCTCCTCCTCCTCCTAAATGAGCTCACACAATGCTTCTTTCTCCATGCTTTCTTTCTGTCCTCCTGCCTTTGCAGGTTTGCAGTTTGCACTCTCCTAATTAAGACCTTGCTTTGGACCCTTTGGTGGTGAGGACACTAAACCCTAAACCCTAGCTTATTTTTTCCTCTGTTGTTTTGGGGGTGTTTCAAAAAATGGGAAAATATCCAATTATACAAACCGAATGCTTGTTGTGGGCATTTTGTTTTTTGACCCTGCCAAACTCGTTCTTTTCCTGTTAAAAAGAAAAAAATCAGCGCATGTCTTTATGTTTTGTTCAAGCCCTCAGATGCGGGATTCATCGAAATCGGGCCTTTGCTCAGCTCCCATGGGCCTTATTCCAGGAAATCCCGCAGCTCAGGGCTTTACCCTACTACACTTTCGACCTCTAGCCTGCTTTGACCCCTAAGCCCCTTGTCCTGAGCCTAACCACTGCCCATCAATTTCGGTCAATACTTTTGTGGTATAGCAAAAAAGCTATTACCATCAAGGCCACCACCCATACACGGTATGGAATATTCCCATAACCCAGGGTCAGGAAGCCCTGGTTATGAGAATATTCTTATGAGAAGGGTTAAGAAGCCTGCGCTTTTTTGTGAATATTCCTCCTAACCTCCTAAGTTTTGTGTTGTAACCACAAGGTAAGAGGAATATCCACAAAAAGTTTGGCTTCTTATTATCCCTTGCCATAAGAATATTCAAAAAAATCCCTTGGCTCTCTTGACCTTGGCAATGGGAATATTCTTTGCAGAGTATTCCTGAAAGTTGACATATGACTGTTGATAACTGAATACTCTCCCATTATCAAGGTCAAAAAACCCCAAGACTCTTTTAGAATATGCCATACCATGGTTTATGTTGGTGGTAATAGCCTTTTTGCTATTCCATATACTTTTGCCACCACTCTAGTATCACCAACCACTCTATCCACACAATCCCTTGCCATATGCATGTTATGAGTTATGACAAGTTTTGGGTTGTTGTTTTATTTGTCAATAACTGTTTTTGTTCCTTTTTTGTCGAAGTTTTTAAAAATGGGAGTATGTCTGCTTCTGGTTTTTAAACATGTTAAAGAACCTATGGTTTTCATGAAAGAACTGGTAGTTTTATAGAAGGTTCTCTTATTGGTTCTTTGATTGCTGAGATCCAAGGTTATGTATCAAAACCAGTTCTTTAATTTTGAGAACCAAATTTAAAGAATTGAGATAAGGGGGTTATTACCAATGTTGTCTGGTTACCAATATGTATAATTGATGGATACACACATATATACATATCCTATATTTGTGTCAAATTACAAAATAAATGTCGTGCATATTCAATGGACTTCTATTCATTGATAACCTAATGCATATCCATATCTATCAAGCTTCTATTCACTGATAACTTTATGCATATGTCATATCCATCACATGTATTTGGATATGTATCCTACACTATGCACATCTGGATTTTTAGATTTTTTTAGGGTTGGAAGATATGCATATGCACTTAGTGGCGTGGATACTAATGTCGAACCCTAAATGGAAAAAAGATGTAGTTGTCTCTCTTCTTGTTCACTCATTTGTTAGTTGTTCTTCATTTATTTTGGTTTCACATTGTTTCACATCATAAGGTTTTCATTGAAATGCAACATCTCAAATTTGGTAAGTTGCATAATGGCAACAATATTGTATATTTCTTTATTTGTCAAAACAAAGTTTATCAAATCAACAAAGAAGGATAAAGGTGAAAGTGTGTCAAGTGCAACGATGCAACTTGTTGGAGGCGTGGTGGTCCAAGTGTGTGATGTGTTGAGCTTTTTTTGCAATCTTTCAAAAAGCCTCCAAGAATCCAAGGTTTTCTTTTGTTTAGTTTTCTTAGATGATACTACAACCATTTTTGTTACCCTATGATTTCATTGTTTGTCGTGACTCTGTCTACACACATTGTTTTACACATGTACACATTTGCCTTTAGGAACTATTGTGGTTTGTTCTAAGTGTTTGATTGCAAACTATCTAAATTGAGTTTTGTCAAAAAAAAGCCAAGTACAATCCATGCATTATCAATTATGTCAAAATCTACTTCAACTCACGTGACATCCAACAAGTGATACATGCAAACATCAATAGTGAAATTTCATATCATTGGACACCATGTAGATTTATTTTTTCATGTTGATCAAATCATGTGTTGTGAACCATAAAATTAATTTCCACTACTAGCTACCATGTTGTACATAGCATAATTTAAGGTCATCATGACAATGGTTGTATTTCCTAGATGTTTAGGTATAGCGGTGGGACTTGTAGGTGTAGTGATCATTGATGGAGTTAAAGAAAACTAACAACCAATTTTTCTCTTTTCTTTTTAGTTTTTTATGAACTAACTTATTCAAAGTAACACAAAACTTGTAATGTTTTCAAATTCCAATGAGTTTTGTGGATTGCTTCAAGTTTTAGGTTTTTTTCTCACCAAGAGAAATAAGTTACAAGTTAAAAGTTTAAACTCCGCTAAAAGCAAATCTTTCCATGGCTATTGATGATGCCCAACATTTCCAAACTTACTTTAAAAAATTATTTATGAAGGAAGGCAATTTGTTTTGTTTTGTCATGCTAAGATTTCCCAAACCATGGCCTTTCATGCCGTGCTCTTGGTGTCTTTAGAAAGCTCTTCAATGAATAGGGGTGCACCAACTTTGTTTGAAACAATTTGGAATTATGGTGTGGAAGCTATTCATTATTGAACCATTTTTTCAACAAAAATTAAATGAAATCAAAACTAAAAACTACATTTGAATTTGGGGTCTTCTTGGTGTTGTGGGAAAGCCTTTGACAACTCAAATTTAATTGAGTTTATTTCACAATTGTTAGACCTAAGGTGTGGAAGATATTGATTTTTGAGTGGATTTTGTTGTCAAAATTTCACAAAATTACAAAAATTGGGTTTGGAAGGAAAATTTGTTTGAGCCTTCAATGTGTGCACATTTGGGCCAACAGCACATGTTACACTAATTATTATTAATAAACATTGCACAAATTGAAATATAAGTGTGATTAGGTTCATATCAAGTTTTAGAAAGTTTTTATTTATTTTTCATAATTTAAACACTATTATAAATCACATATTTGTAAAACCTAATACCCAATTAGTAGACTCCATAAATTTGGTTGTTAAATTTGTGTTTAATTAGTAGCCACATGATTTATGAAGATTCAAATTTATATTCAAATTTCAAGTGCTCAAAACTTATAAATTTATGTTAGCCAAAACTTTGTGATTTACTAGAATGGGTATTTTGCACATTTATGGATTAAGTTATATGAAAGTAGAGGATAAATCATGTGTAATTTTAATGGGTATTTCTTGCTACTTTTCAATTGCAAAAACATATTTGGACAACATTACCTTTGGAACAAAAATTCACAAGTCAATCAACAGCTAGTATGTCAACACAAATGTGTAAGTTTATTGTATTTATAACTTCAATTAAAGTGTTGTTTGTATTGTATGACTCAAACTAAAAAATTGTTTGCCAATTTGCGACTTTAATTTGCAACCAAAATTGACAACTAAAATTATTTAAGTTGCGTAAATGAAGTTGCACCCAACATCTAGTTGCAAATCATGGTTTAACATGATGCTACCAAATGGACCATGGACGATGTATACAATCAACATATACATGTTCATCTTTTGACCACTTGTATAACATTTGCAACTAAGTCTTGTTTTTGCAACTATTTTTACAACTATCAAATATTCAACATGATCATTAAACTATTGTAATTTTTTTCTTACAAAGACCAACTCTCATCTCCTAAACTTATGGAATCAACCTATAGAAACTACAAATATATTTTTTAGAACCCAATCTATGATAATAGTTATTTCCTTGCATGTTTATTATCTGGTGTTGAAGGTAATTATTGGGGACCTTGTTGGGGCTCATTTATAATTGTGCACTTGATTTTATCCTTTTATGGCCAAAACTTTTGTTTTAGATTACTTGTTTGTTTGGATCGCTATCTCATTTGAATTCCATATATGGTATGATAGGTGACCATGTTTATTGTACAATGCTTATAAGCTATTAGTGAAAGAGGTATGGGAATTAACATTTAAACCTTGTGCTTTGTTAGCATCTAATCCTTTTGCTTGTTGAATGTTGATTTCTAAATGTTTTTTCTTTGAACCAACACCACCAACTATTACCTAATATTCGATCTCTAAATATTGGTGGAATGGTTTGCATCATCTTTACAACCTTCATTTTCAATATTGTATTAGGTTTCTTGATAGTTTACATTTTTACATACTTGGAATCCATGCAACTATTACATCTTCTTCATCTATAACACTTTAGATGGCCCCATTTTCCTATATTTTATTTGACCATTTAAACGGTTTGAAAAAGAAGTAAGTGGTATATTCCATGGTATGGTAGCCTTCCTCATTGAACATGTCCCATTTTTTATAACATTCATGGTGTCCTCCAATGTTTGATATGTCCCTTTCTTTATATTGTTTTATGGTGCAAGTATACTAATCCTAATGTCCTTGGTGCTCTCGTTGATGTAGATAGCACTTGGTGGAAGGTTTTATTTGTTTAATGTTCATTGATTAAACATATTGCTCCATCTATAAATCACAAATATTCATGATGATTTAGCCCCTCTTGGCAATAACTTCCAAAAACTAGGGGTGTGCACTTCAAACCTGCCAAAGGTATGCCATGAATGTTAATTTAAATACCAAATTAAGTCATAATTAGGTTAGTCCTAAGCTGAATTAATGCAACTAAATGTGTTTAAACTCAAAACTAATTCAATGTGAATTAGGTTTAAAATATTTTGTGTTTGGGATATAAACCTAGGTTGTGTATTTTCAAATCACTTTTAATGATTCAAAAAATCTATTCACTTATAAATAGTAGGAATCCAATCCCAAAACATGAAATGGAATATGCACCCACATTAGGTGCCATAATGGAACTTACATAAAAACATAAAAAACATGCAAAAAAACTTATATTTGGAGGTGATGTGCCATTTAAGCGGTTTTCTATTATTTAATTTATGTGTGTCTCGACAAGGATAGTTGGAAGTGTCGACATGGTAGTTCATGACATGTATCCCACTATTTTTTAAAAAGTCAAACCAAGAAAATAGAAAGTCCATTAGGTGAAAATAATGTCATTGTGCATGTTAGTGTAGAAGGCCATATGTAGATAAAAGAACATGGAAGTCCTCAAAGTCCTCCCACTTTGGGAAAAATATCCATAAATTAAGCTTTAATACATTGAACTCATGAATTTTATTTTATTTTAATGATCAATAAGAGGAAGTTATTTGATTTAATTGCATAGTATTACAAAATTGCATGTTTTAATACACATTTAAATACATTTTTAGAAACACGAGCACATGAAAATATGTGTTCCACTTTTGAACGAGTATATGAAAGTATGACGAAAGTAAAATATAATTGGATTTTATTTTCAAATGGATAGAGCACTAATATCTATCAACGTGTTTTAGATTTTTTCATATTATAGTCATAATCTAATAAAATTTTCATATAAAAATATCTTTGAAAATTTGAAAACCTAGCCAATTTAAAACATAAATTTAATCCATTTTTTTCATACTAAAATTCCTCACACTTTATGTTTAGCTTACTATAAACTCAATGGAGTGCACCATTGCTTCATAATGAAGATTAAAGAAGTTTTGAATATATTTTTTCATGTTTATGTCATAAATATGATTTTGACTACATGGTGGATTTTTTAAAACATATTTTACCATACTTTCACCCATTGGTATTATTCTAAAAATTCCCCCAAGTGACATCAATAGCTTTCTATGTTCCCAAACCCCTCTTAAATATTGTCCAAATGGGTCCCATGTTCAAATGTTAAAAGCACCATCCCTAAAATGTTTGCACTATAAATGACAATCAACAACCCATCACCAAAACATACCCATACACAAAATAAATCAATATTTTGTTTTATTATATTTCAGCACCAAAAAAATGATCACAAGAGTTACAAAATGACCATCTTTTGAAAAAAATCCAAACATATGTTTTTATAAATGATTGGTGTTTGTATAATTATTATTTCATTTTGTGCATTCTTCATGAATGCAAATCCACACCCAAACCAATGACTTTATTTTTTTAATTTGTGATGTTACATCATTGGTTAGCATCCTAAGAGAGATTCAACATTATATGGCAACAAGTTTTTAGAACATGTGTCTAAATATATTTTTTAAACTAATTTTAAAATGCTACCAAACTAAAATTAGTCTAAATGCAATGAAAGTTTTTCCAAAAAAGGAAATATTTTCAAAATTTGGTGTTTTTTTTCAATTTTCTCAAAATTTGGTAGAATTTTGCAACCAAAATAAAACATTGACCCAAACCACTTGTATTATTGATTATAATCTTAATGTTTTGCACATAATTTTTTCATGTGTACATTTTATTGCACTTTTGTTGTTCAATCCACTTTAATTAAGTTAAACACTTTTTAGAAGGTGTGTAAAGTATTCCACATATGATCCATCAATCCTCATCTAGGATTAACCATAAACATTGTTTAATGTTCAACATTGAAATTTAGTTGTGTATATAACATGTATAAATGTTTAACACGATGAGTTCATAATGCATGAAGTCATTTGGAATGAGATTTTGTTTTGAACATGTACTTGATGTGGGCAAGAAAAATCATCACTATAAATAACATAATGGAAAGTTGCTACTAGACCTTGTAATTTTCATGGGCATCTTGAATGTGTGTTGTAATATAACATGTTCGAAGATGACAAAAATATTCACAAAAACATAGTCAAACCATAAGGAGTGTTTCAATTATGTGGCAACACACCATTGGACAAAAACTTAGGAGTTATATAATGACATATTTCCAATAACTAGTAATGCCTTCTTGCTAGTTACATAGTTCATATCCTTTAAAATGGTTGAAAAATAGATTATTGAATCTCTTGTTTCTACATGTACACAATCTCATACACCTCTTATTTTATCGAATTGTTAAATGCATATGTAAATTTCAAATAGGTGTTAAGAATTTTATTTATTTTTTCAATTTTTTTGTTGGAATGTTAGGAGTGAACATCCAAAGAGGGATTTAACAATGATTGGTGAGATGTTATTAGAACATGTCCAAAAAAAATCCATTTATACTTTAACTACTTACAATAATGAAAAATAGACATATCATGAAATTGACCCAAAAATTTTAAAAATTAATGATTTTTTTTCAAAACATTCCTTTAAAAAAACTACACAATGTACATACACAAAAATCATTGGTGCTTAAATATTAATATTGGGGGGGGGGGGGGGGATTTTCACAACTTGGCAATTTCTTTTTTAAGAAATTGAAAAACCATGAAAATATTGTGATTTTACAAAACAATTTATCATTTTTTGAAATATATATTTTTTAATTAACCGCATCTAAACCAATGTTGTGAATGTAAATGTCACTAGCCATATATATGGTGTGTAAATCCAATGTAAGTGTAAATGATTTACATGTCCAAATTTTTTATATTGACACTTATCTTGTTGCAATGTATATATATATATACTTACATAGCCTATGCAAATGTTTTGGGGCATGTAAATGTAAGTGTAAATATTATAATTATTTGTGAAGTCACCTTGTCTTTGGGCCTCCTTTCACCTCAAACCTTTTTTGAAAGGGCATCCATAAAGTACGGAAATTTTATTAAATTTGGGAATGAAATGCTGAAATTTAGCATTTAAGGCACAAGGTTCAAGACTTATTATAGTAGTGTCACCAAAAAGGAAGGTAGCATATGAATATGTATGTTTATTTGTCACAACAAAGTAATGAATGTATATATCAATATGGAAAGCCCTATAAACACACAACCAGTGTGCATGGGGGCAATAAATTTCTTACAACTTGATAATAGAAGGACTCTAGGACTTTGATTGATGGATTACCATGCTCCGAATTCCTCTTTTTATGGACTATCATGGCCTTCCACTAAGTATTTTAACAAAAATTGAATTCTACACACAACATTTCAAAATCCCAACAAAAATTTAGGTATGGAGATGGCAAAGAGATGGACAAGTAATATCTACAACATCTTCTTCAAATCTTCCCAAAAATCTCCCAATATAAATAACTTGCTCAAAGCTCCCAAGCATTTAGGCATTCAATCTTTCCCATGCATCCTTCCCAATTATCTCAAGCACATTCAATTTGAGCAGGAATACCACTAAGGCTAGTCCAAACAAACCCCTTGAGCTTTTCATCACTTCTGTCCTAAAACCTTACTGACACATTGACTCTTAAAGTTCTACTCACCAACTTTAACATAACGAAAAATAATGAAACAAAAGTGAGCAGCCTATTCAAAATCCAAGCTTTTTAGGTGTTCTTCCTAAAAGCTTCTAACACAAACATCCTTAATTGAAAACCAAATTCAATGAAAAAACCAGAGTGCTTAGTTTTCTTCCTTGTTAAGTATTTATCTCTTCCTCTCACCAAATGCCTTCTTCTCTCCCCTCAGCAAATCATGCACCACCAAAAAAATAATCTAGGAAATAGCGTTCCACCATTAACATTTTATTTGGGTGTCAACATTCCATGAAAAACAACACCCCAAATTCCATAACCTGCAAACAACAAAAACACCAAAAATAGCAAAAACATCGATAAGCAAAATGTGGCTCCTTTAAAATCACTAATTGCAAACCGTCCTCTCTCTTGGCATTTTTTGCCAATACATCCATCAATTCAATACTTCATTGATTAAGGTTATCTCATCATTTCCTATGGTTAGGGCTTAGTCATCAAAAAATTATACTAACACAATTCCAGGTCACAATAGCTTTACAAGTAGGAGTAGTGAAAATATATGTAACAAGAGTGGAAGTGCTAAAAAAAAGGAAAGACAAGGTGAAATTTAGTTCACCACAAAAACTGATGTCTCCCCACCCTTGAATGCTAATGTTTTTTTTTTTTTTTTTTTTTTTTTTTTTTTTTTTTTTTTTTTTTTTTTTTTTTTTTTTTTTTTTTTTTTTTTTTTTTTTTTTTTTTTTTTTTTTTCTGAATCTCATTGTATTTATGATCAAACTAAGGATTCTAGTGTTGTTTTCCTTATTTTTATAGATAATTTTATTATATACTTTTAATGACCAAACCTTCTTGTAAAGTCATATGAATTAGTTGTGAGTGTATATTTTGATGGTTTTTTTTTTGTAATGGGCCATTTAGTTGGTTTATCTTCAAAAGCATTATGAAATCTCCCCTCCTCAAGTAAAAAACATATTTTTTACATTGTTTTATTAAACCACAAAAAACTATATAAATATTTTTATTTTTACACTTACATTGTTTTACACGACATAAAATGTATTTACATAGATTTACACTTACATGTTTTGTATTCTACATGTACATTTACACAAAGTGTAAGTCCCAAACCATTTACACTCACAACACTTATCTAAACTCAAACACTTCCTTATCAAACTTGTCTAGGTGCTTAGGACCTTGTTGCCGCTTTTGCCTTCGTCATTTGTGTTATACCGCTTTCAATACATCTTGAATTTTGGTAATAACATAAAATTTGAAGCTTAATAGCTAAATACTAACCACACTGAGAGACTTGCCAACTTGTATTATATATTTTTTACTTGACATACGACTAAACCTCTTTTTGCAAAAAGTTGGTTGCCATTTCTAGGAGCATTTTAGAAAAATGCTACAACCCACTTGGGACAATTGCCATTTAATGCTAATTAATGTTGGCATGGATCCTCACCAATAGAGCTACTCGAGGAATTTCCAAAAAAAAACCCATGTTAGGCATACTCATTTTTAATTTGTGATAAAAACCAATTCTTGTAATAATTGTTTAATGACTCATTGTACCAACTTGGGCCTTACCTTGTAAAATTTACAATATGATAATATAGGAAAAGGTTTTATGGCATGTTCAATACGTAACAATATGTCAATGCTTATGGAGTTTAGACCAAGTCATTTGCAATCATTTAATATTTACATTACTATGGGTTTTTATGTCATAAAAGGTGGGAGTTTAGATAGGAACTTTTCTATATGTTTGAATCTTTTATTAGCATAAAAGTGTAAAATTTTGTTGTGGAAGCCTCTACACTATATTGTGATTTTTCTTGTGGTGAACATTATAAAACCATCTCTAGAATTTTTGTATCATTTGTAACAACTATATAATATAATATATTGAAAGGGGTTAATTTGGTTTCTATAGTGCTTGGAACACATGAGATTGCCAAAATAATGTATCACAACTTGCTAAATAGCCCAATTATTTATTCACCATTCCTAATCTCTCATATCGTAGGTTTTTTTTTTTTTTTTTTTTTTTTTGGGTTTGCAAATTTGGAAAAAAATCCAAAATCAAATAATAGTCTCTTCAAGATGAATGAATCAACGTCTTCATCACTCACAATAGTGGTGTCTCTTGAAAGATCATTGGTAATTACAAATGAAGAATATTTTCACATGCAGGAACTTCGTGATTATGTTTTTATTTATGTGAATTCCTACAAGTGAAACATATTGCCCTCTTCGACATCCTCCAAGTTTCTCTAATAGGGGGTGTGATGGAAGTGTTTGGCACATTCCACTCACAGTCCATCAAAGGAAGAGATTCAATTTCAGGGAGAGTGAAGGATGGAAACATTTTAATTTTCTCTTTCCATTTAGATCAAGAAGACTGGATGGACTCAAGCTTATAGATAATCATGTATCCTAGGAAGGATAGTATTATGGGTGGGCGCCAATGTTGATAAGACAATCACAAAAAATGAAGATCATTTAACTAAACTGTTTATGGCTGATAGGATAAAGACCCATTATTAAGGAACTAAAGGAGGCAATGCAAAGGCTTCATGAAGAGCACACCAATGTTTTGTTGGAAAGATGAGTTGCTAATAATGTTGAGGAACTGATTGAAGTAGAAGCTATTGTAATTGCTACCAAAGTGGTGTTGGCCAGGGGGGGCAAATGTTGTTATTACAACAATTATAACAACTACAATTATAGTTGTGGTCCAAGATGGAACCAACATCGCTCCAAAGCTTGATGAGTTTGGATGTGATGTAAACCTCCAAAATCGTTTGGAAAGCAAGCGACAAGACATGCTCGAGAATGCTAGTTAAAATGAAAGCAAAGTGAATAATGGCACCAAATATGGATGTTGTTAGTGCATGGGTACGAAAACAAGCGTTTGAAGCCTAGTCTTTTCATCAAAGATGAAATGGTTGCTGCTTTAACCCAAAAACTCATAGTTATTGGTTGATGTGTGTGTTCATTGTTCCATGACATTCTTATTAGAAAGGATGTTTAGGATTTGTAGAATGGGAATCTAGGATAGGTAATTCAACTTATATATTGTTGTGGCTTTTCATACATGTTTTGTATTCAACTTGTGCTCTCTTGTTGTTTCTCATGAGTGTTTTTGTTAAACCATGCTACCACGAGGATAAGGATTGTCGCAATAGATCCAAATTTTGCAAGTTTTATTTTATTATAACCTTGTTTACCTTATTTGTGATAAGTTAACCAATTTAAATGGAATTCATGTTTTATGTTTGCAGGACCCACTTGAACTATGAAGTAGAATTTTTCAATTGACTCACCTTCATGGCAAACTCTGGTGGTACAACCTCATTTTCATACCCTACATATGTCATTGCCCACATGTGGTTAATTGCAACTATGAGAATGTAGGTATGACATTGCAAGGTATGTCATTTTCCTTCATTCAATTTGTTAAACATACCCTATAATGTCATACCTTGAAATTCCCATATAATCCCACTATGCATTTTCTATACATTAGGAAAATTGAACATTTGTATGTACTTTCTTTTTATTAGGTTAATATTTAATTTGAACTTTTTAAGGATTTGATTATGTGTCAAATGTAGCCTTTGGCCCCTATTTCTTTATATCCATGCAATTATTTAACATGTTTTTAATTAGCCATAATTTGTTGTTAGGTCTAAACTTAGGTTATTGTTAATCTAGAGTATTTTAAGGTTTAGTAGAGGGACAAATGGCAAGGAACCCTGGAAATTGTACTTAAAACCCTAATCTACTACAAACTTAGATCCAAACCCTAATCCGCTACAAACCTAGATGTAGTTGTGAACCTTTATAACCCTAATCCATTATAGCCCTGGAATTAATACAAACATAACCTAAATTTAAACCCTAATTTTTAAAACCTTAGCACATTTATTCTAAAGGTGATGAGTTATCATGGCTATTATATAATATTATTAGTTTATGTGCTTGAAGCATTTTCTTTTAGCATCTTTTCTTATTTATAATTTGCAAGTTTTATGACATTTGAAGCACATGATTTGAGCTATGTTTGTAGTTTTCTTTCTATTTGTTCACTTGTGGGAAGTTTATTCTACGAATTGTTGAAGTCCTTTTAAAGGGTTTTGTTTGTGTTTCAACACATCACAACACATCACAACACATCACAACACACCACATATTTGTAAATGTTCCATGATTACATTGGTTTTTAGTTTCATAAAGTTTTTAGTTTTTTGTCTCTTATGTATATTATAATGCAGAAAACAAGCACATTTTCTATCTACCATAAATATCTAAGTGTTCCATAACTACATTGGGTTTTGGTTTCATAAAGCTTTTAGTTTTCAATTTTGTGTGTATATTACAATGTAGAATATAAGCAAACTTTCTATCTATTGTGCATATTATAGTGAGGAGTGTACAAGTAATTTGTTTTGATTATATTCAAGTTATTTTGGGAACTTTGTGAATTGTGTTGTATGGCTTAGTTGGTCCCAAGCTTAAACATGAAAAGAATTACACATGTGAATGTTGTTGGCATCACCGATGTGCAACATAAAATGTTTGGTGCTTGTTTTGAAGGTTACATTGTCAACAAGTATGGGTTTGCAAATGTCCCTAGAAGTGGGTTCAAATATACCCATTGTGATTTAGCAAATCCATTTGGATATTTGACAATAACTTTGATTGTAGGGTCTAGTTTAGTTTCTACCTTTTTCCCTCATTTGAATGTGGGGTCCTTCATACGGGTGTTCAATTTGAAGGTCACTTTTAGAAACAAGTTTAAGAGAGCAAATTGGGAATCTGTATTAAAAGTTGGGGCTACTACTATTATTGAACATATTGACCCTTTTTGTCTACTTGCAATTTGTCCCTACGCATTCAATATTAAATTTTATGCAAAGGGCAAATTTGGAGGAACTAAGAACCATGGAGTTAGTGGTCATTGGGATATATGGGTGATTTACCAAGGCTTTTATCCTGGTAGTTGCAGATGGGTTGGGTAGTAATGATGCACATGCATTGTCATTTTATTTTCAGTTCTTTGCACAATACATGCAATTGGTTAAGATGTATAGTACTAGCAGCCATGTAACATTATTGGTCAAAAAATTGAAAGCTCTTGGTTTGGTGAACATCAATTAGTAATTAACCATGTTACCATCTTTGTGATTCTTGCTCCTTATGCTACAATTATTAAAAGGTTGACTAAAATCCATAACAAGAAAAGAAAGGGTCAAGATTTCACAACCAACTTTGAGATATGTTCAAATTTGAAATACTCATGCGTTGAAAACTTTCTTATTAGGAAATAAAAACAATGAAGTGAGTTATGGATGTTGATTCCATGGCTTTTAATGTTGTGATTGTAGGTTGTGGGGACATTAATAATCCCAATTGGTGCAACTTGCTTTGAAAACATATGTGAGAAATGTCATTTCCCATCTTTCACAAATAGAGACATTGGTTATTATTGTCAGGTTTGTAAGTGTATGGTTTTTGTTCAATCTCAACCTTGCATTGCTTGCAAAATGAAGTAGGTCAGTAATGAAAAGTTTGACTACATGTTGTGTGACCCATGGATTGAACCATTACTTGGACACAAGCTCATTAGTCTTGAAGATTTAAAATCAAAACAAGGTTTTTTCCTTCGCCTATTTAAAGAAAAAAGACCCAAAGGTAAATTTTTCTTAAGTCCCACAACAGAGGTCGTGGGTTGCTCTAGCTTGAAAAAAAATACAACATGGAAAAGTGCAAAAAAATAGAGGAGTGAAAAAGAAATTCCAAAGGAAAAAATGCAAAGGATGAAGAAAAAATTTGTAGTTCAAATTAGTATATACAAATGACAGTTAGTCAAAGGATTGCATTTTGAAACTTCACTTGTATAGTTTGACATATTGTTATTTTTGTGGACAAAAACTTATTATACATATTTTGTATGTACATAGTATACTATTTTTTGAAAACTTACAAGTTGAACTTGCAATTGAAACTTGAATACATATTTATTATAACTTGTTTTGAAGTTGGAACTTTGTCTAAATCAAAGTTTGGATTCAAGAACTTATTCGAAAAACTTACAATTTGATTTGAATTTGATTTGAACTCTCTCTTGCACTTGCATAATGGACATGTTTTTTAGCTAGGACTGATTGGGGGTCTATTGGGATTTGTTTATGTGACTTAATCAAATACAAATCAAACCCTTTCATTAACAGAAAAATTCAAACAATTCATATTTAAGTATTAATATTTGAAAATATCAAAAATTATAACATTTTGAAGTTGGAACTTTGTTTGAATCTATAACTTTTAGTGGAATTTTTGATTGAATATGTAATTTGATGATTCAAAAGCTTGTTTTGAAAAACTTGGAACTTCATTTGAAAGGCAAACCCTATCATTGATAGTTGAATTTCAAATTATTAATATTTTAAAATATCAAAATATAAAAAAATTGAAAATGTTGACAACCAAATAATCTATAGAATTAAACTTCTAAAGATAGTATTTGAACTATTTAGGTAACATTAAAAGAAAATAATTGAACTAAAACTGGAAAAATATTTTCCATAGATAAATAAATATATACATAGAAAGGATCGAAAATAAAATAAAATATTAAAATATCGATTATATAATATATTTTGAAATTAAAATTTTAAATTGATTTGACGTACATAAAATAAAAATAGAAGTATTTTAAAATTCAAGTGAAGATTTTAATATTCTGAACTAGATTTTAAAAATTGATCTCAAAAATTAATTTTAATTGAAAAAATTAGGTGGACTAAAAAACTTAAAGCAAAATCAGGTCAACTTTTAACTTTTTTTTTTTTGGACAATTTAGATTGATTTCAATTCTCATTTGTTTTTATATCAATTTGCAAATATAAATCTCACATAATTTTCAAAACTCAAAGTTAAAGATAATCAAATTGGAATTTGAAAATAACACATAATGAACATAGATATTGAATTAGCCAAACATGGTTTGCAACAAGTTCAAAATTTTGAATACAAAGTAGGATTTTTAAAATTTGATTTAACAATATATTTATTAAATTATTCAATATTGGAATTAATCCAAAAAAATAGCATGTGTTATTTACAAAAACATTTAACAATTGGTATGCCTCAAACATTGGATTATCATCAACATGAATTAAATCCAGAAATTTTGCATGATTTCCATCATGGAGAATCAACATATGAAATTACTTATATACAAAAAATGTCATTACTTGCTTTGAATGCTAAATTGTGGGGTGATTTCATTGCGATATATTAGATATTAGAATATTTACAACTTCCAATTCACATTTAGAACAAAAATAATTGTCAAATTATTATGAAAGTAGGAAATGAAAATGCAAGCCATGTGTTAAACATATTATATGCAAATAATCATTTTGAACCTACTATAACATGTGATCTCATGATAAAATTTTCAAATATTCACACTTGTGATGCATATGACACAAAATTTAAAAATCATAATATCAATAATGAAATTACTGAAGTTCAACATAAATGAAAAAGATATAATTGGAACTTTTGATTAAATAAAAATTTGTTAGAAATAGTAAAATTTCATCTTAAATGGTTGGCACAAGATATTTGCATTATCTTTCATTAAAAAATATCCATATTTGGGTTTGAACACATCACAAATTAAATGTCATCTTACACATCTAAAATTCACATCCCATACAAATAATGATCATGAAATTCATCTTTTTCAACCAAAAAAACCAAAAATTCTTGAAAATATTATGGATTTCCTCCCAAATGTTTCATTTAATTCACTAGTTGTTCCACCTACTATTCAACATGTGAAATTAGAAAAAATGTCAATCAAATGATGCCAATCAAATGTGATGTTAAATGTGATAATATTGTTAAAGACAATCTTATTGATTTAACAAATAAAAATTCTTCAAATCCTATTTTAATTAAAGAAAATATAACTCAAATTGAAAACATTAAAAAAAAATATATATTAAAGATAATGTCATTGGTCCTTCAAGTAAAAGTATTCCACATCATGTTTTGAATAATAATAAAAAAAATGGGTTGTGATTTTCTTAACAAATATGTTTTAAAACCATTCAATGAGACTAGTAGAAATGAAGAACATCTTAATAATTTTGTCCAATTAATGAAAGAAAATACAACTTCAAAAACCAAAAAATAAAAACCTTGACCAAAAGAATGATGACAAAAATATTATTATATATAGAAAAATATTGAAGACATTGTTAAACATGCATGCTATTGTTGTAAAACATTGTGTTTTGCATTTCAAATTCATCTTATTTTTAAATTTTATTTTAACAAATTGCCCAATGACTTTTTAAATGAAAAAAATAGAAGACCCTATATTTATATGTAATTATTGTCAAAAGAAATTTGATTGTGGCAAACAATTGAACATGACTTTACATGAACATATTATAAATAATCAATCAAACTTTAAATTTGTTCCAATTTTAAGTAAAATTGAAGAACATTTGATTGTGCCACATCTTGCATTTGCACAAATATTCCAACTAAAAGGGTATGGACAATATGGAATGCATGAAAACATTCTTGATGTTCTAACAAATTTAGATTTGGTACAAAGTATATTGCCTCAATTGTTGTATGATGATAGTTCAATTGCAGTATTTTTTGAGAAGAAAATTATAATACAAATCCATATATATGTTAAGTTATGTTCATCCTAACATAGCAATAAAAGATTCACAAGAACTTTGTCAAACCCCATAATATAAAAGTGCAAAAAATTCAATTAAACCAAACTTGCAAGATTTAATGGAATTAGCAAATACAAATGAAACTACAAAGTTGGAAGAATACATAATTGATGCAAATTTAGAAATTAAAAAAACCAAACATGTTTGAAGAAGTAGTTGATGAAGATTACATAGACACATTAGTGCAAATTTTTTTAGGTCTTGAACATGTTATTGACAACAACGACAAATCTTTATCAATAGCTCTTGGAAAAGGTTTTCAACCTCTTGGATTAATTTGTGATACACATTCTAAAGAATATAATTTTCCAACATTATTTTATGGGCATCCAAGACCATCACTTGCATGTTCTTATCAAAAGATTGTGTAAGTAGAACTAATTAGTATAAATAAAAAGTTTGCATATCATATAAATAATATATATTCTAAAACAATCAAAGTTCTCATTCATTTTATATTGTCTTGTGCATGGATTCGTATTCGTAAAGCAAAATTGTTAGATCGTGTTTTGAAACCTAGTGATGTTTCAACTAATGTAAATTTAAATAAAATATTGGATTCAAATTTAGGATATAAAAAAAAGTAACATAAGAACATTTCCAAATTATTTGGATTGTCTTTGTATAAATGTATTTACAATGATTAGGCAACTTGGCCCACCAACATTCTTTGTGACATTCACAACAAGTGTAAACAATTGGCTAATTGAAAAAAAATATGACCAATACATTGGCAAAAATTTAGGAATAAAAAAAGGATGATTCATTAATTATTAAGGAACTTGTTAAAAATGATCCTATCACTTGTGCACGTTACTATGAACATAGAATGAATAATTTTCGTAAACTTATCCAAAATATTAATATGATATTTAGTATGGTGAAAGATTATTTTTTCATAACTGAATTTCAATTAAGAGGTTTGTTCATGATCATGGATTATTGTGGGTACAAAATGCTCTTACATTTGGTGTTTCAAAAATGAAAAAAATGAATGTTTTGTACATAAATATTTAACAATAGATCAAACAATGCTTTCAATTGAAATTTGTAATATGCAAATACATCAACATAAAAGAACATGTAGAAAAAAAAACGTCAACTAATTTGTCAATTTCAATATCCAAAACCACCAATGAAACATACAAAAATATTATTGCCTTTAGATGAACAAGATCATATGCCAAACCATGGTGAAATTAGTATTCAAAATTTAAAAAACCTTATTAGCATGGGATTAGGTGAAGATTTTTTTTTTGAACAAATTTTATTAGATTTTAAAATAGATGAAAAAAAATTCTTTTTGGATTACATCACGCAATACAAAAACCAACTTTGTTTTTTAAACAAAAACTAAATGATATTTGTACAATTGTATTTGGCATACATACATGACTCTTGTGGGGAATAAATATAAATGCATAATATATCTTAAATCCATATGTAGTAGCATCATATTGTACTTTTATTTGATAAAAATATAAAAATATGTAATTCAAAAGATGAAAATCATATTAAACAAGTGTAGACATGAACAAATAGAAGTGTCTAAATGCATTAAAAAGCTAGGAAATGCATTCTTAAATGCACAACAAATGTCTACACAACAAATTGTACATATAATATTATCCATGCCATTATACCATTCAACAAGATCATTTCAATTTATAAACACATGCCAACAACAAGATATAACATTTGTATTATTATCACAAAAAAATACAAGGATTATATCCAAATTCTACATAAATCCATTATAAATAATTAGTTGATAAGTATATCAATCAAAATGAAATATTGATTGATTTGTGTTTAGCAGAATTTGTATTATGATGCAAAGTAAATAAAAGATGTAGTAAAAGTAAAATAATTTGTTGGGTTTCATTCGGTCAACATATAAATCCAAAAATTCATTATAAAAAATTATTATTTCTATTTAAACCGTTTCAAAAATCAAAACTCAATTTGCAAAATAATTATGATTCATGGAAAGATGTTTACATGGAATTTTTAAATAATATTAAAAAATGTGGAAAAGATGTATATAATTTTAACCCATTTAATTATTGTAATATTGAATGGGACAATTTATAATCACAAGTTAAATAATACACAAAAGTTCATAAAAAAAATGGGTGGGAAAATTGATTTTCGAATGAAATAATTGATCATGCAAGTAATCCACATAAAAAATATACTATCACTAATACCAAAGAAATTGAACCATATGATGTGTCATATGAAAATTTTTCACAATCAAAAAATAAAAATGTTAAAAAAAATTGTTAACACATAATGTTTATCAATGAATAGACAAATTCATGACATATAAAGAGTTTTCCTCACATATGAAACAATTGAATAATGAACAAATAACTATTGTTGATGATATTTTATACCCAAAAAAAAAAACTTATAAAACCATTTCATATTTTTCTAATAGATGATGTAGGGATAGGGAAAATGTTCACCCTCATGTGTATTATATAAAACATGTTACCATATTATACTAAACAAATTACAAATACTGATCTTTTAAAACCAAAAATCATGAAATTAACATACATAGGAAAAGTAACATTTAATATTAATGGCACAATGATACATTTTGCACTTGTAATTCCATTAAATAAAATTTTAATAGAACTTAATGCATTAAGTGATGAAAGACATGGCACTTTTATAAAAACATATGCTCAACTTTGTTTACTTATTATAAACAAAGTATCTGTAGTCAACAATATAATGTTATCTTTCATTCATCATAAACTACATATTATAAAATGAGTCCACAATGAATTTATGAGTGGATAATATGTAATAATAACTAGTGACTTCTATCAAGCACCCCTTATTCAAGATTCATGGATTTTAAAACCGATAACCAACACTTTTAATACTATTGCATTAAATTATTGGTTAAAATATGTACAAGATGATGAATTACAAGAAGTAATGTGACAAGATGATATAAAATTTATTAACATATTGAATAGGTTTAAAACTCCATCACAAAAAATTCAAGACATAAAATGTATGAACAATAAATGTTTGAAGACCCCACCAATGGACAACATTTTACCATATTTATTTAACACAAATGTTAAAACAACTATGCATAATAAAAATGTATTTCAAAACACATTATGTGAAACATTCACATTTTTAACACGTGATGTTCTACTGAAACATGCCCTTCTCATTTTAAATTATCAAATTTACCATCTCAAATGACACACTCCCAAGTCCCAGGATGAACCCACTTGAGGGTTCACCAAAGTGTAGTTGCGGAAAGTTGGGACTCGGAAGGCGCTCCTGGCTTCCAACTCTAGAAAGGGGTAGAGGGTCGAGTTGGGAGCCCAGGGATTAGACTAGGAAGAAAGTTTAGTAGATCAAGCTTGAATCTGCACCAAAACAAACCACCCATGTGGTTAGTTCACATTTCAGGACACCCTTGGGTGTTGGGACAAGCCACGGGCACTTTGGACCACAAGACACACCACAGCCCGGACTCGGGGGAAGCCACCACCTTCCCCCCATATAGTATTATCTGCGATGCCCCTTCGAGACTACATCCAAATGGCTTTTTTTCCCGGGACTCCCAAGTTGGAGTCCCGAAATTGTCCCGAAACTGCCCCGGGTGGAGTCCCGGGACTTTGGGAGCTCATAACTCCCGACTTCCAGGTCTGATTGCGACGAGGTCTGAACCAAACTTGTATCCCTCGTCGAGATCTTTCCAACGACGTATCGCACTCTCAATTCGGAGGTCGGGAAGAGGTCGATTCCTAACTTTTAGTGGTCGGGAGTCAAATTGCCAGTTTGACTCCCGGCCCTTCTTTTGCCCATAACTTGGGTTACAAATGTCCAAATGACCAATGCGAGGCCATTTTCGATATCTACGCTTCAAGACCTTCCAATGACACCAAGAACACCTCAATGCGAGGTGTTTTGGGCCTTGCTGTCGAACCCTAATCATTCGGGAGTCTCGAAGGACTCCAAGTCCTTACTTTTTCCAAGTGTTGGGCTTCACCCCCACACTTGGCCAAAGTAGGGTTGCGACATCAAATGGTTGGTTTACATTACAAAATTTGGTTAAGAAAAAAATGTTAGTGGAATTATGTGCATGGAATTATGAAACATCCAATGGTCTTGTGAATGGTGTTAATGGGATTTTTGAATATTTTACAAAAACTATTTCAAAATCTTTTGTTCGGATACACTTTCATAATCCTCAAATTGGACAAAATAAATTAATTGGAAATTTACAAATATATGATGAATTCCCAAGGCTTGACAAACAATGGACATTAATTGAACGTAAAATTGTTGAATGCAAATAGGTATTAATCCTTCTCTCACTATCTCAAGAATCCAATTCCCAATTCAATTAATTGTTTCACGAATTATACATCGTTCACAAGGGTTGACTCTTGATCATTTAGCATTTGATCCAACTAGTGTGACAAAACATGGTCTAACATATATTGCATTATTGAAGGTTCATTGAAAAAAAATTGTATTTATTTTTTTGTTATTGATTTTTTTTTTTCAAATGGATCATCTTGTTCGAGAAGAAATGTTTCGATTAATAACAAATTCACAATACAAACTTGCTATTGTTTATTTAAAGTCCTACCGTTCAAAAATAATAATTGTAAAATATTTTAATACTCGTTCTTTAACATTACATTTTGAAGATATCCTTGCATATTCAAAACTATTAGCATCACACATTCTTTGTTTAAATGAAAGAAGAATAAAAATATTTCATTTAAACTCAAAATTTTACAATGTTTTATCACAAAAGTTCCATATATTATCATGTTATGATGAACATGGCACTATGGTACTTTATGATGACAATGTGTCATTGACAAAAAAACACAACAATCACAAATTTTGGTGTTGAATTTATCACCGTACTTTTTAATGACAACATACAAAAGGCATTATACATAATTCCAATATATAAACCTCCCAAAATGCAGGTGTCACATTTTCATTCTATCATAGAAAACATTATACAAAAAATGCCTTCACATTGTCCAATTGTAATAATAGGAGATTTCAATATATACTTTTTAACAAAATAAATAAATCATCAACATTAAAAGCATTTCTGAATAAATATAATTTTTAAATCACTTTTATAAAAAGCACCACTATTAATGATACACAAATATATGGACAAATGCACCAATATAACTATGTCATTATGGAATGACACAAGCATATTGGATAGATCATAAACCCATTTACTTTACTTTCAAATTATTTGATTATGTTCCCCAATTTGTATTACCACACAATACCACAAAATGATTTGATAACACATAAATGCACATACACACAAACACATACAAATAAATCACAAAATATTATATGTATTTATATACATACATAAATGCACATGTACAACATCTTATCTATTGGCATGGCTAGGGTGTTTGTCACACCTTGTTTGACTTTGCACACAACATTCATGACAAAATTGCACCTTTTTCCATAAACTATGTTTTGTAATTTAGCTCATGTTGTTTATAAATACTTCCATGGCACTTCCTATGAAGTACCATACTTAAATAGTAAAAATATATCCATAATTTAAAGAGGATTTACAATAAAGTATGAATTGAAGTTACATGGATTTTCCATACATTCATGAACTTGTTTCAATGGGGACTGTATCAAAAAGTTCAATATCCATGAAACTTAATTAACCACATGCACATAACATGTCAAGCAAGTTGTTGTGTACTAATCCTTAATTTTCTTAACAACACAATGATCTTAATTTCAAATTCAACATAACTAACCACTTATGACATTTCATTTACAAAAACAACTTTAGTTAATATTCATGCCTAATAAATAATAACTTAATAAAATGATTGTTTGGGGCAAAAATTGTCATTTTTCCAACAAATGAATTCAAAAAAATTGCCAATTTTTTATATCACAAAATTGAAAGAAAAAACTTGAAAAGGACTTGGAATCCCATATTGTTCTTACACATCTATGCATGGCTTATTGATAATCAAGAGTTCTAAGTATCTAACATCACTATTTTCACATCATTTCATGGTCTTAACTCTTGAAAAAACTTCAAATATTTGTGTGAATTAAAATTTTAAAAATTGAAACTTGGCACAAGATAGTAAAATCAATAAACATAATACAAGATAGAGAATTGATTAGTCTTAGACATATGGGTTCCTACCAAGTTTTGACCGCTTGTTATGTGGAAACATTCAAATGGCACTATGCTATTGGCCATGGTGATAATAATTGGAGTGGTGATGTGTGGTTCACAAAAGTGCATGCAATGATACAAGTGCATCAATATGCCAAGTTGTAATGCAAGTTCAAACTCATCTATTCATATTTAGGAATCCATGATTGGGGATAGGGTTCATTAGTTACCATTTTTACCATGTAAATTTATCAATACCACCATTTGCCATATATTTGGACACATGGAGTTGAGAAAAGGATAAATGATTATGATAATATTCAAAACTCATTTTGTGATGAAGTGGTGTACATACATAATAATACATTTTAAGCTATAAAGAATGGGAATATGGATGGAGCTAGTCAATCCTTGAAAATAGGACAAATTATAGATTTACTAACCTTGTCATTGTTACTTACAAGTTAGGACAATTCTCCATCACTGGCCATTTCCTTGATTAATTCAACATTAGATGAACTCACTTAATGATTTGATTAGTTACATGTAATTCCATTTTGATGTTTTATGATCATATTTTTCATCTCCAAGTCCCATTGCACTACTACATGTATTCAAAATACCCAAAATGGGACAATATTTAACATGCACCTTTATTCAACATAATTAAATGGTTCAACAAGTTGTACTATTTTCAAGATTAAGGGATTAAGATGTAAGTCTTGCATCTAGGTATTGGATGCATGTATAAGCACTATTGTCATTTGATCAAAATCGAGTAATTACAAGTGTCATCCATTGGTTGATATTAAATTTGAAATTGCACTAGCCTACCCTTGCACAAGATTTAACTTAATAGTAATTGTGCCCCTTTTATAAAAACATATATTCTTTCTTTCTTTTAATTATGAACTTGTAGTAGAAAAAGAAGAAAATAAGAATTAGTGACATGTTTATATTCTTTTCTATTGTGTTGGATCTGAAATTGGTGTTAATTTGTTGGAAAGCTACGTATTATTGTCATTCCCAATTTCTAAACCTCTTTTAGTCTTGTTATTTTGAACTACGATTGCAAAACCATTTTTGTATAGTTTGGTTAAAGCCAACTCAAACATATTAGCAAGATAATTGATTGTTTCATTATTTAAAGTTTCAAATGTCAATGTTCCATAATAACTTGCATTTTATTTCATGATTTATTTTTATTTTCTTTTCAAATCATAAAACATGCAACTTTGACTTCAAGAATCAAAACCCTCTTGTAAAAGTGTTTTTTCTTAGTTCACTCATGAATTGGTCTTATATATCAAATTGGCATAACTAAAAATTTAAAGTCACGATTGTTTTTTCTATTGTATTGTTTTCAAAGTTTTTTATTGGAAGGTCTTTGCAATCTTAGTAAATATGTGATTTTGTGAGAAGTATCAACTTGATGTGAAAGTGGCAAAAAGGTATATATAAAGTCAATATAACTTAACATATAAATGAATTTGAACATAACATAAAACAAAACAAACTACCAAACACAAAACAAACAAACGCATAGACTTAAAGACATTATATTTTATGTTGTCAAGTGTATGTTGTCTTTTTTGTTTTGTTCCACATTCTATATTGTTTTATTTTGTTTTATTCATTCTACTTTACATTATGCATTATGTTTTTTATTTTGTGACTTGTTTTTGTTTTTTCTATGTTTTGTTTTACATATTTGTTCTTTGTTCTATCTTGTGTTTTGTTTTATGTGTTATGTTTTGATTTGTTGCGTGAAATGGTGTTTTCCCCCATTACACTTAAAATATATTTTTCAAATGAAAGCAAACATTAAAAAAAATTGTGAAAAATGATGGATTTTCTATCTAAGCACATAAGGGTTAGGAAACCAAGTCATACTTTAAAATTTACCCTTTCTAAATTTTACTAAATATTACTAGTAACTTTTTAAGACCAAGTTCCATGGATGGATTAAATGGGGCGTGGTCACACAAATATGTATCACAATGACATGTAGATGGTGTTTAAAATTATACGCTATATTTCTAAAATATCATCACATAAATATAATAATTTGGATGGTCATCTATTTTTAGAGTGGGTTTCATTACTTGCAAATTTTGCAACGATAAAAAATTGATGCAAATTGAGAATGTTTAAAAGGTTCTTTTGCATGTTTAAAGCACTCAAAACCTTAATGTAGAATTTGTTTTATTTTTTTCCAACACCTTTTTTCACTATCAAATGTGCACAATTTTTTTTCAAAATTTAAAAAGATTTTAACATTGATCATTTTAAAATAAAAAATAATTAAAGTTGTTGAAACTCATTCTTATAACATATTTGAGCAAATTTGGTTCAAATGTGTTTTTGGCCTTGAAAATTATGAAATATGAGGATGTGGTTTTGAAAAAATTGATTCATTTTTATGTGGTAAAAAATATGAATGTATAATATACATCATAATAGGATTTTTAAAAATAAAAAAAGAAAAAAAGAAATATTTAAAAATATATAAATATATATCCAACACATAGTGGTAAACTAGGTATGAAAATTACAAAATTTAAGTAGTAGACCAACACATGAATGCCACATATCACATGAGTTCCTAGAAGAGGACTATTTTGTGTTCCATTAATTCATTTTATTGTGTCTTCCCCCAAGGATTGCAAAATGTGTTTTTGCCTTGTGAACAACATGGAATGCTTTGCACCACCAATACAACAAGCCAAGAAGGTTTCAAACATTGTTTTGAAAGGATTTTCAAAACAAATGATTCCATTCCATGGCTCATATTTTAAATATAAAATAGTTCCATGTTGAAATTTTCACCATGTGTATAACATGCAAATTGGCATCAAGGACTTTTTCTTTTGGGTATATGGATGGAAACATATATGTTTGTATGACAATACCAAAGGCCAATATTGAAACATAAAAATACATGTTAATACATGACTTTATTCCATAGAGATTCAACGAAACTTGTTAATAATTTCAATATGAGTTATTTCAAAGGACTGAAAGTATCAATGGAAAATTTCCAAAATTCATTCCAAAGCCCTTTAAGCCATAAATGTGAATAATATTTTAGAAGGATCATTTCTAAGTTGAAAATTTCTGACTTTAAAGGCATTCATCATCATGACATTTTATGGAACCCCAATGTTGTTTGTGGATAAAAAGGATAACAAGTTGCACATATGCATAGACTATTGTGCTTTAAATAAAATTACCATAAAGAACAATTACCCCTTGTTTCAAATTGAGAATATGTTTGATCATTTAAATGGAGCTTGTTACTTTAACTGAGTGAACTTGGAGTTGGGTTATTACCAAATTTGTATCGTGGATGCAATATGTGGAAAAAATGACCATGAGGACTAAGTATGTTTTTTTGTGAATTCATGGTCATGTTGTTTGGGTTGTGCAATGTATTATCAACTTTTACAATTCTTGTGAATTTGATTTTCAATGACAAGTTGGATGAATTCATCATCATTTACATTGATGACATCTTAGTTTATTCTTCTAAGTTGGCGTAGGAACATGCCTAACACTTGGATATGTTTTGGGAAAAAAAAAACTTGATGTTAACTAAACAAAATAGTGAATTTGTGAGGTTCTAAATGGACTTTCTAGGACATGTATGGTTTCAAGAAGGTGTGAGGTTTGATCTTAAAAAAGTCTAAGCCATCAAAAAATGACAAAGTTTGAACATAACCAAGGGGGTAAGTTTTTCCTTGGGGTTGGTAAACTTTTAAAGGAAATTAAAGGACTTTTCAACGTTGGTCAAACTACTCACAAACCTCTTTAAAATAGAGTCGTCATTTGAATGGTAGGATGAACAAGATATTTTCTTGAAGAGTTTAAGGGAAAAATAATAATGACACATATGTTAAGGTTTTCAAACTTCTCCAAATTATTGAAGTTCACATTGATGCAAGATGGGCCTCCTATCACCTTTGAAAACAAGAAGTTGATAAGGGCCCAACTAAGATGGGCCATTCATGAAAAAATTATTTGTAGTAATTAATTACTTGGGCACAAGCATGTTAAAGTAAGCCAATTGGTGAACCTTGTTCAAAAAGTAAAAATAGGTGGAAATTAGATTTTGCATTTTTGAATTTTACACCTTTTACCAATGTTATAAAATTTGGAATGTATTTTCCATATTAAATAAACCATATATGTCATCCCCAATGTATATTATTATTTTAGATATTTTATTTATTTATTACAAGTTTATACCTCTTTTATAAAAAAATTCAAACTATTCAAATGATGTGTTATTAATGTTTGAGCCATCATGCACATTGATGCACATTTTTTGGAACTTGAATATTTCAATTATGACAATATATGAAGTCCTTCAAAAGTAAGTTTTTCCTTACATAGGTTTAAAGTGTTAAAATTCTACTTTTTAGTATGAATTGAAAATTCATTTTGTGTTTTAACATGTTAAAACATACATGCTCGTTTTTCTTCTTTCGATAGTTTTACCACTTTAAACAAATTTTGAAGGAGCCATATGAATTAATTAAAAAAAATGAAAGGTCATGATTATACTTTATGTTTACTTTGTGAAAAATGGGATAACAACACCAAAAGAAGAAAAATGAATGAAAGTAGGTTGGAAAAAAGTAAACACACCTTAAGTTTTTCTTTAAGAAAATCATGTCATGCTACGTATGTTCATGCAGTTAAACATTAAATTTCAAAGAATGTGTATTATTTTTTAACCTTTAGAGTTGACAATTATCTTCTTTCGCATTCTTGAGATATTTTTTGGGCCTATTTTAGCATGCTTATGCTCACCTTAAGATTTGGCAGTTGACATCACTTGGGATCGCAAAGGACCACTTGGGTCTTCATGGGCATTATGTCCTTGAGGTAGTATGAGATGTAACCAAAAACCATAACAAAATAATTACATTGATATGACATTTGGCATTACTATTAAACATGGAACTGATCCATAAGTCAAACAAAAACAATGTAATGTTTGATGCATTAAATCGAAGGAGGAATACCAATGGGAGATGCCTTAAGGGACCACCCAAATCTTTCACGCCATATTTGTGGGTGAAAAAAATATTGAGTAAAAGAGTAAAGAAGGGTATGTGAAAAAACATTTCACACAATGTTATTTTATGGGATTGTGCAACAAAAAGAAAAGAAAAAGGGCATCACCCTCTTAGATGGGTTGATTAAATGAAGGTAGTTGTTTGTTTGTGTGCCTTAAGGAAAGTTGTGCATGAAAGTTATGCAAGAAGTGCATGATGTGCCAATGGTAGGATTCTATGGGGAAAGGACCACAATGATGACTTTGAGTAAAAACATCTATTGGACTAAAATGAAAAAAAACATATAACATTACATATGTAGTTGTGTGAAGTGCCAAAACACCAAGTCAATGTGTAAAAAGAAATTTGGGTTGTATAATCTTTTACTTATTCCAACAAGTCCATACAAGGGTTTTTCAATGGGCTCATGACATGACTTTTAGATTGACAAAGGAAAGATGCCATCTTAGTGGTGGTAGACAAATTCTCCAAGTTGGCCAAATTTGGACTAGTTAAGACCATAACCGTAATAGTGGAGATAACAAAGTTGTTTTTCAATATGTGGGTTAGGTATAATGGCATGTTGGAGGTTGTAATAAGTGACCACAATGAAAATTAATGTTGAGATTTTAGACACTTCCCATGAAAATGATTAGAATTAAGTTGAAGTTTGACATGATTTTCCATTTGCAAATTAATGTCCAAATTGGAAAGATCAATGGGATATTATTTATTAGTATCTCAAAAACTATTTCAAGGCTAATCAGATGGATTGGGCCAAGCACTAAGGTTTAATGGAATTTTGTTACAACTCAACCAAATGTTCAACAATTGGGGCAAGCCTTTTCGAGTTGACATTGAGAGTTGAAGAAGGACAACCCATGGATTTAACCATCTCAAGGTCTAGAAGAGTTCGTCATGAAGGAGGCAAAAATGCCAAACAAATGGTAGAAAAACACATTAAAAACTCTTGGAAAAATCACATACAAGTTATGAAAAACAAATTAATAAGATTTGAAGACACATTGAATTCAAGATTTGTGATTTTGTGTGGTTGAACATTTGCGACATTAAGATGTTTGAAGCTTTCGCAAGTTAGTTCATATTAAATTATGTGGGACTCATAAGGTGTTTTGTAAACCTCACCCATATGTTTATACATTGTTGTTTCCAATATTTTTTGTGGTGCATTTAACCTTCCATGTGTCTAAGTTAAAACCATTTAGCAAATATAAAAGGAGGTTGGATAGGAGGCAAACCTATCATTCAAGTTTTGATTTCATTGAACATAGATTTGCAACCAAGGTTGGTGAAAAAAAAACTAGGTGTTTGGGTAGTAAAGTGGAAGGGATGCCACTTGAAAGAGGTAACATGGGTGAAATCTTCACATTTAGACCATCTACTGGAAATGGTGAAGGAATTAAAGTTGAATAAAAGGCATGAGTTGGGGCAAAAGAAAACACACAAAAATAATTTTTTTGTGAGAGATCCCCAATTTAACTAAGTGTTGATAGGGACATCAACCTTCAAAAGTGAAGGTGCGGGCTTGAAAATCATCAAATTTAATGTTTGAAATAAAGGTACATAAATTCACTTGAAGAAAAATGAATTGTGTGAGAAGTTGATCTATGAAAGGATGAAATGGATGGTTGAAATGAGATGATAATAACCAATGAAAATGAACTTTAGGAATTAATTGTAAGGAAAAACTCCTAATGGCTCAATAGGGCAAAATCAAGGTAGTGATGTCTACAAATTAAATGGCATGTTTTAAAATTAATAAACAAGTTTATGGGAGTGAAGTCCAATGCATGGAATTGCCAACAATGTCCTTGAAGGTAAAATGGTATAATTTGAATTATAAAAGCCCAATTCAACATTATCAATTGGTGCATTTCAACAACTTATTATTCGTGTGGTGGTCAAGGTTGTTGAAATGAAACTAGACATGGATTCAAGAGAAATCTCTTAAGGTGGAAGAGGCTAAATAAAAGCAATGACACTAAGGTGTGCATGACATTCATCGTGAATGATGATGCAAATGGGTAAAAGTAATACCTAAAATTCCTCGTGTTGAAAGCAAAATGACACAACACAAATTAAGCCAAAGTCAATAAGTATTGGCAAAATGACTTGTGGTTGGAGTGGGGACAAGCATGGCCTTGTTCTAAAAGGAAAATGTTCACAATGTCAACAAGGACATTGATTTTTTAAAAGTGGGAGTGAGTGACATGCCTTTCTTGAGAATCCTTTTGAAATTCACATCAGGTGGGATTCGTGCCAAGACAACCATAGAAATGGGGAGTTGAAGTTCACAAATTGTGATTGAACTCCCTAGTTCATCTTATGGATTATGGATTAGGCAATGAGGGCAAGCATGGGTTTGTTCTTTGGGGCAATTTAATGTTGTCCTAGGGTGGCACATGCTATTGCCTCACAAAACCCTTTAGGGGTAGCTTGAGGTTGTTTAAAGGCAACATTTGATGTCATTCACATTTCCCTTTGGGATAACTTAATGTTGTCCCTTGGGAATTAGTCTCAAGACAATTTAGAATTGTCATGGGAGTGATTATTTATAGTTGGATTGTGAACCATTGCGGGGGCCATGGGTGTCAAGGCCTTAGACTTTGGGAAACTCACATTTAGACTAGTTTTAACCTTTTGTTAATATGTCTTGATTTAGTTATTAAGTCAAACCTAGATGGGTCCAAACCCTATGTGTCGTGGGATGCATAGATAGGTAGGATTTAGGTGGTGCAAGGAACTTTAGGGAATGGGAATGCAAGGGACAAACAAAGGGCATTAAAGGGGGCATCTATTTCATTTTAGTCAAATTGACAAACACATAAAAGGATGATGCCACACATAACATGTAAGAACATACCCACTAACAACATTTTATTAATATTTAACACATCTAATGTGCATTGTTTAGTTTTTCACCCATCTCCACCCATGAACATGAAAAGGTAAACTGTAGAAAGTGATAAACTATTTGAACCCTAACACTTGGGGCCAATAATTGTAGTTAGCCAATGAAAAATGAAGATTTATTAGTGAAAAAAATCATCTCCTACTACTAATGTTCTAGAAAGGCCTAATAACGTATGCATTTTTTCGCACCCCAAATAATTTCATAATGTTTTTCTACAGTTTTCTATCCCTATAATAATGTATAAGGGAATTTTATTGTTGCAACGAGGCATGCTTTAAAATGTATTAGGATTTGGAACACTCTACATAACAACTTAAAGGTAAAGCTAAACTTCGAAAACAACAAATTTAATTTTTAAAAGGAAGTTAGGTTATGCCATTTTTCCAATTCATGAGTTAGTTCATTTAGTCCCCTGTTAATTTTCAGTTTAAATGCCCATTTGCACACACCCATTTAGAATTCCAAAGTCAGTTAAATCTAGCTTAAATTGTGTTTAGGGGTTAAAATATTTTTCTTTTAAAAACTTCTACCATCCACCTCATCAACACATGTTTTTACCAACAACACTTTTCATAAATTATTTATTAAAAAAAATTGTTTGTGTGATCAACCAATGTGTTGATACAATTTTTTAAAAATTCCCCACATAAAATCTACACTGTCTCATTATCAGTGTTTTGTGAATACAATACTTAAGCCAAATTTTCCAATGTCTATATAACATCGAAAAAAAAGTTCATGAAAACAAAAAACCAATAAGTTGAAACGAACATTTTAAAAATCATGATAAATGATGCAATTTGCAAGTGTTAACGAATGTTGGCCAATATAAGGTATTGTATAAGGCGAACAATTTTGGCATAAATTAAATTATTTTTTTATTTTGTTTAAAATTTCAAAAAAATTATAAAATCAAATTCTGAAGTTTTTTTACTATTGGGTTTGAGCTTCATACCACTTCCACAATCAAAGAATGTGACAGTCTAGACATCTCACAAAGACAAAAAATTCATATCTATTATTTTATATAAATGTTACATGTCGAAATTTTTTAAATTAAAAAACCAATTGTTGAAGTTAAGAATTGAATAATTATTCTTCAATTTGTTGCTAAATCTGTTTGGGTACTACAATATTAGATCAATTGTATGGCCAATTTTTAATCAAGTTATGAGATATCTGGACAAAAGGTTCATAAATTTACTATAACTAAAATTGGGTTTAAATAATGCGATTTACCTCTTGCTAAAACTATTAAAACTTGGAACATGAATCAACTTGCTATTCCTTTTTAAACATGTAAAATTCCTAACTATATATATACAAGTTTTTAAAAAGGAGAATAGTCACACCTTGTTCTTTAAACAAGTTAAAGATTGGAAAATTTCTTTAACATCCAATTAAAGCTTGAGAAAAATAATCACAAGGACAAGATTAACAAAAACTTAGATAGAACAATAATGTGACCTTTATGAATAAAAAATAGACAAAAATAGAAGATGTTTGAACAAGTTGAACTAAATGTATAATATGAGCCAAGGTTGTGAGCATTATTGGATAAAGGGCCTGTGTGAAGTGAAGATGAATGCTATGCCCCCATTAAAGGAGGTTTCAGCATGAGATTTAAGTGAACTAACCCTTTAAATGCAAACTTGTGCCATACTACTTGAAGAGAGCACATCAAGGTTGAGAAGGAATTTGACATGAGTCATGCTAAGTCAATTTGATGCAAGGCCATAATATAAGAGCCAATAACAAATCAAATCAGGAAGAAATGTGGGTTCAATGAATTCGTGAATTAAGGCTTGGGTAAGAGAATAGCAAAAGGTCATCAGAGATCAAAAGTAAGATCAAGGCACCATGAGGTGACCTAGGTGACTTGGAGCCATGGTGACACCAAGTCAAAAGACTCAATGGGTAGGAGCCATCAAAAAAGTTGGGATGTTGAGAGCAAATTAACATGGACTTGCATGGACAAGCACATTAAAGTGTAGCATAGGAGCACAACCCAAGGTTTGGAGCAAGTGTGAGGAGTGCTTGGAGTCAAGGGAAGTACACATAGACCCCTCTAGGCGAGCAAAAGTGTGAAGCATTTGAAGGTGATAGTGGTGGGGTGCAACACTAAGGTGAGCCTGATTTCAATAATGCCTGTGACAAAAGGTGTTACACAATGTAAAAATTAAAGAATTAAAAAAAAGAATCTTGTGATGCCTCATGGGTACCACAGGAAAAAATAAATACAAATGCAATTTGAAAAATGGAATGCTTGCAGGTGCGTGAATTTCATTTTCTGATATGCCTCAGATGGGTTCTTGTGCGTGGTAAGTGTTCCTCCAACTACACTAAAACTCTTGTCAAAGGTTTTGATGTCTATGAACAAACCCTGCAGCAGCCAAATGTGAGCAATAGCATGTGGCAACCAGCTGGGCTGATGCTCCTGGGATGTCAGGCTGTTGTAGTAGGTCATGCTTAAGTAGGGGGTTGTGGCTCATGCCTTTGTGTTAAAACATTTTACCTGCTTTCCAGAATGTGTGGGTGCATTTGAATTGTCTTGCAGCAATGCATTTAATGTAAAATTCTGTGGCTCTTTTGCAACCTTGTGTCCTCCTGTATGCAGAAGGTCTGGACTCTGGAGAGTCGGTGACCTGCTGCTGCTGGGCTTAGGTAGGTGCTGTCTTTATTTTCTCCTTTTGTTTTAGGCTCAGGAACTTCAACTCTTTCCAGCCTTTTTTAACAAAGGAGAAGCATATTCCCTACAAAGTAAACCAATCCATGAACTATAGTAGCCCAGGTGCCCCCCTACCCTACTCAGCAACAACCCAGCCCTAGCATATCCATTGAGTCATGAAGCAGACTTGGTGCCCTAATAGTTCCACCCTTCTTGGGATGTGATAAGAAGGCCAAGATTGAGATTTTGTTCTCTCATAAAACTCTTTATGATGGCTTTGATAGAAATAGATATGGTTACATTTTAGCAAGTAGCCACTGTACCATCAATGCAAGCATCTATGACCTACCTATTTAAGTTTCTGTAAATAGACAAAGCTGGATTGGCTGTGTCTAGGAAAGTAATGCTGGTTAAACTTCCAGCCACACAGGCGGCAAACCTTGTTGGGTGAGCCAGCACCCATGTTGCTACAAGTGTTGTACTGGTATATAGGGTGCAACCTGGGTATATAGTATTGGTATGAGTACTGGTATTAAACAACATACCAGTGTGATATGATCTGAGGCAATATCAACCTTATACCAGTACTAGTCTGGTAGATTGATTGGTTTATTTATTTTCAATTTCCTAATGGAGCCATGGTGGTTGTGGGCATCCTTAGGCAGATTTTGACTTAACTGGCAACATTATTTTAAGGAACTCTTATAGCTAACAAACATAAATGTGATGACACACCTGTGCAGAAGCCAAATGGAAGCAATACCATGTGGCAACCACCAGGATTAACCACCAACTACACTGCTTCCCTTCACGTTCTGCATGGAGTAAAAGGCCTCTTAGAGCTAATACTTAACCCTGGCAATGTTAAATTTGGACTCAGAGACTCCCATTCAGTTGAGGGCTGGGATATATAATGAATGTTTAGAAGCAACACAAAAAAATTTAGGGTTTTTTCCATGGTACCAATGTAGGTGCTAGTTGACCAAAGGCCCCATGTTGCCCCCATGTTGCTTGCACAAGAGGCTGACTTTGGGCCACCCTCTGTGAAGCCCTTTCAATCTATTTGAGCACTGGTATAAGAGGAAAAGACCCTGGCAGAAACTACTAGCAAGTAGACATGACCTTTGGGTGAACTAGCAAAATTACACTGGTATCATGATAAAAACCCTGATTTATTAGGGTTGCCTCCAAACATCATAAATATACCATACTATAAAGCAGGTTCTCTGAGTCCAATTTAACATTTGGGTGGGGGTTAAATACAACAACCTCAGAGAGGCCTTGCTCAATAAGGTGAAGGTACCAGTTGTAGGTGCTGCTGGTTCACCCTGGCCACAGACATGTCTTACAATTTGACTTGAATGTGGTTTAAAGTTATGTTATTAAAATCTATCTTTTGGGCGGGGTTTGTCCCAACTGCTGAATAATGAGGTATTTGTAATTCAAAGAATTTGTCAGGCAGAGTGAACCTGCTGTTCTGTCCATTTCACACATACTGGAAGTTAAAACAGGACCCTCCCAAGTACATCGCATGCACAGTATGAAAAAATGGTGGACAAAGACATCCCTTCCTTCATACCTTCTTGTCAGGTTATAGACAGATATATTAATTGAAAATTTGAAAGCGGAGAATTCTCAGAACTTTCATGGGAATTTGGATGAATTGTATAAAAATTTGTAATCTGTATAGATGAATAGTTTAAAAGTTTCAAATTGGAGCAATGAAAATGTGAAAATTGGTCCATATTGCCCTATTACATTTTACCCAAAAAAAGAGTTTAAGATATTCAACAACTTTACAAGTAGTGGTTTCACCTCCTGCCCTGCACATCCATAGAGCAATGTTGCTATGCTATGGTGCACATTTCATAGGAAGTTATAGCTCCGCTTTTGAATAATCTTAAGATATCTCATGGAACAACTATCATAATAATTGAAAAAAAGTGATGGACAAGAGACATAAATAGAAATCAAGAGTGTAAATATTTGAGAACCCTATTTGAAAACTCACCCGATGTGCTGGACCTTAGGACCTCTAACTTGAAGTGCAGAAATGACCTTGTAAGCTAAAATTAATTATTTTCATATTCACTCACCGAAATTCACCATCCCATAGGATATTTTGGTTTGGACAATGATTCATTCAATGGCATGGATTCCAAATGTATATCATTTCCCCGCCTCTCCCTCCCCAACCCCTTCCTTCTTAGCACTTCCATTGATCATCCATGAAGATCAATTTTGTACCAACAAAAAGGTGCATTCCTGCTTAACAACTTCATCACTACATCTCATATCTTCTAAAATCAGATCTTTTCAGTCCTCCTTGATGTTTAAGGGGTAAAGCACTTGCATTTAGCTCAAGTGGGGGAGCCTTCCCTAACCCAATTGAACCAGTTTCAAATGGGCTGATCTAAATAGTAATGCAGGGCCATCAAAAGTTTATAGGAATCATATTCAAAGACCAAATTTGTGTGTATATATATATATATCCAATTGGAGCAAAACTTATGACTTGCTAGTACCTACATATGAAGATTTAGAGTTGGGCTGTCAATGAGCTTGGACAACATCCTATAACCCAAGCTAGTTTAGGTGACCTTCACAGGGAGTTAGTGCTAATTGACTGCCAGAAGGTTCACCTCTCATTTAAACTACAGATTACACTCAACAGCCCTTGCAAGTACTTCATCAGGGCCACAGTGAACCAGCGCACCATCGACTGGATGCCCATCATTACTCAGTTGTGGATGAACGTCAACTAAGTTAATATGTGGTTTCACCTTGGTAACCAATTATGTAGGAAATAGGTCTCTTATATAGGTAGATAGGTAGGAAAATAGGTAACTACTAGGTAATGGCTGTTCTTAATACCTACCTATTACCAACCTGCTTGTGGGTTTTTAGTAGGTAGGTAGAAAAAAAAAGAGCAACTGAGCTAACCACCATGGTTAGCTAGGAAACTGAAACCCAACAGAAAACTGTTTCCTGACCACTTACCGTTCATCCTTCATGCTGCACTGGTGGATGCTGGGTTCACCGAATCCTGATTAAGGGTCACAGTGTTTTGTTTTGCCAATTGTGTGATGTAGCCAAAGTGACCAGAATCCAGGGGGGGGGGAGGGGGGGAAGAGGCAAATTTGGCTATATACCAGATATGATTTATAGTTTTAAAAAAAGATTCTACATTCTTGGCAAAAATTACCTACTGGAACTTAATATTAAAAAATGGGGATTTTGACCTATTGGAGTTTTTCAAATTTGATGAATTCCGGCCATTTTCTTCATGACAATCCTTCATATATATATATACATTGAAATCATAATTTCCATGAAAAGTCTTTTGTATAGGTTTAAATCATAGTTTCCTTGTCAAAATAATTTTGGGCTATTAAAAAATCCCAGATCCCCAGGGGAAAAGCCCAGCAGAGCAGATGATGAGAAAAGAAGAAATGTTCAAAATGGATATCCAAGTCTAAAAGTTAAAGTGGTATGTATCATCAGTGCACTGGCACTAGAATACTGCTGGCTGCTGG
>Ga0209208_10000205_pt1 | contig 70066 bp, 38 predicted proteins | sample S1TSphfallax_3_FD_187694 | JGI IMG/M metagenome (GOLD analysis project Ga0209208, IMG submission 187694) | Host-associated microbial communities from peat moss isolated from Minnesota, USA - S1T2_Fd - Sphagnum fallax MG (SPAdes) (version 2) | ecosystem: Host-associated > Plants > Peat moss >... | reverse complement strand
AAGTTTCCTACCTGGCTTGGGTTTGGGATTGGAAGGGATTTGGGCTTGTATTTTGATTGTCAAGTTTTTTAGTATTAAGTTTCTCGCATGGTTTTTGGGGTTTCTATGATGTGTAGTTGGGGGGGGGGTGTCACACTTTAATTCTCAAATTTCTTAAAATTAAGTTTCCAAGGTGGTTCCAGGTTTACGTTTCTCAGAGGAAGATTAAGGTCTGACAGAATTTTTTTGGGTTTCGCCCATATTACTCATATTTAGTAATAAAATAAAATAAATTCAAGGAACAAACTTGTGAGGAAGAAATCAGAGACAAAAACATTAGAACCCCCTTTTTACTTTAAATAATACCCCTCCTCTTTTCCTAAAAGGGATATTCATGTATAGGACTCAGGAGAAGGGTCCAAACCTCTTTTTTCTCTTTTTCTTTTTCTTTTTTGAAACACAACAGCATACCCGACATGAGAAGCTGCTGGCACCCACACAAGTCGAGCTCATTGGCAGAGAGAGGAATTTCACCTGCACCCCACTGGGTTTGAACGCAGGACCTTTTTTGAGACCCCAAGGTCCCAAGAGGGCTATATCAGTGTGCCATCCATCACCTCTGGGGTGAAGGGGGTATCTTTAAATGCTTCCCAGATTTGGAGATGCCTGTGATGAGGAGGCCAAGTGCAGGCTGCCAAAAATCACTCCCTGGATAGAGAAATCCTAATTATGATTTTTTGCTTTAAGAATGTGAAAGAAGACGAAGAGAGACTAAATTAAAGACAGGGAAAAAGAGAGGTGCCTTCCAGCACTCTGACAATTAATCTCCAGAACTTCTGTGAAGCTGGTGGAAGCTTTCAGCCAAACTTCACACTACAATCTCTCTCTGTGCTTTATGTGACTGGTTAGTGTATATGCACAGACAGAAGAGCAAATTTGCCTCCTTTCATTTGGACACTGTGATCAGAATGCACAATCTAAGTGGGGAGTTACATCAGATGTCATCTCCTTATTGTGGGGGAATTTTGAAGCGCAATCTTAATGCACAACCGTGACATAGAATACAATTTCTGGCTCTCACTCTCACAAGCAACTCCCATGATCCATCAACTGTCAAAGGCAGGCAGCCAAAATGTACTTGTTGCAGAGGATAGACTGTTTCATGGTTCATTAGGCACCAATGTATGTATGAGCCAGACGCTCTTGCAAAAGCCTAGTCTTCACAAAATTGATGAAATTTGTTAACGTCCGCACTCATACATAGTACTCACCGATTTTAAGGCGATTCATTGGCTCCGTACTCCATCCATGCCACATTGAAAGAAAGACTCATTTGGATGTGGTGTTTGTCTGCTAACACGGCCCAGTTATGGTGCATTCACACTGATGTTAAGTCAGTGTTGAATGAAAATCTAGGTGGCATCCTAGGTGGCACCAATGTTAACTGGGCCATAGCTCAATGTTAAGTGAATGCTAGCTTAACATAAAATTTTCATAACAACTAGGTTTAAGTCCTAAATGGCTAGCATGGTGTTACAGGATTCTACCCTAGAGTCCCTAACACCAAGTGTGAATTCTCCTGTAAACTACAACTAATTCATCACAAGTGTCATATTTGGAAACTTGTGGAAACTTTTATTATACCTAGATTGCAGAATATATTTTCTTGTATTATAAATTAGTTGTATGTTCCAACCTTCAAGTATTTTTACCTTTGCTAGTCCCAAATTTTCAATAGCAATTGGCGGAGGCCATCATCTACATACAACTTGCTTTTATATTTCAATTTCAGCATATTTCACATGAAACTTATTTGATCATTTCAATTTCTTTAGATGACATTAGACCTCAACCAAAGGGGGGGTTCTTCTTCACATTTTCAATTTTTTTGGTCATGTTATCATGGCACAAGGATAACCAACACCTCACCTGCATCTTTGGGCCAAATGAATTGTAAACTGATATAAAATGGGTTCCATTTTTCACTCTTTTTTTCCATTTTTCCAAACACTATGTTATTAGGCTATTCATTTGAAGGCCATTTTTTTCATATCAAAAGAGATATAACATGTACTTAAGGAGCTTGAACCTCATACTGGACTTAATTTAGGTGCATGGATAATCACATGTATCTTATAGACAACTATGAAGTCTGTTCATGTTCACCCAAGTCAGGATAGGCTCCCCAAGGATTCTCTTCCTACGGAGCAATGTGAGCAAAGGTTTGAGACCTCCTATATTTTCAAACAAAGCAAAAAGTGACATGTGTAGTTTGTAGCTTGTTTTAGGGTTGCCCAACTAATGTGTACATTGTAGCATGTTTTAGGCTTGCCCAAGGTACTTAGCTATTTGGGATGGGATGAAGAGAAAATAATTAATTAGCTACATGATTCTTTTCACTTCTTTTGTCCATGGGGATGTCTATGTGAACTTGCTCGCAAGCCATTTTTATGCAATTTGTATTTTTCTACCTCATCTTTGGCCATATGACAATTCAAGCATGGATCAAATCCAAGAGGTGCTATCACACCCCAAGGTTCATCTTGTTGCATGCAATAAGTAAATTGGGGGTCTCCCACCATAGGTAGTCCACTAAATTGATTGTTGCCAGGATCATATGAAAATGTGAAACAAAATTGGGATTTTCACTGCCACCATGTGAGACAATCACGAATGTACCATGGTTAAGGTTCAATTTCTTCAAGTTAAATGATTCAATTGCATTCAATCTTTGTATGAGATTTGCACTTTGCACCAATGTTGTTCATTTTTTAAGGACTTGACAATTCTTGGTTTAGCCCTTTTCATAATAAAAAAAAGAATTGTCAATTGATTTTAAGTCTTTTTCTTCTTCTTTTTAATTAAAACCTACCAATTTGAGAGTCAAGACAATTTTCTAGATTGTTAGTTCCCATACGTCACATGTCTTATCATGATTAGACCCATTGCTTTTGGGTTCAAGATTGGATATAGGTTTTAGGTTTTCTTAATAAAAAAATAAAAAATTTAAACTTTAAAATTTTATCACTAAATGTTTTGGTCTAGCTCCAAAACAATCTTACTCTTCACCATGGCTTCACATACGCCTACACTCCCCAAAACTTCACCTCTTTTAAACAAGCACAATATTGGAGCTCCAATGCGTCATGGTCTAGGATTATGAATACTTATATTGTCATTTCTTCAATTTTATATCCAAAAATTTGAACTTGACACCTCTTGATTGTCCTCCCTTCTCCCCCACAACCTTGGATATAGATGAACAAAATTGAAGTTTGTGTATAATTCAAGATTTTCCTTTGCAAAAAATAAATTACAAGCATTTTCATTTAGTTATGGCAATTTGAAAACTTCTTCACCCACGTATTACATCAAGCCTAAGACCCTAGAAATGTAAAAACTAAAAGCCTTGAACCCTATTTAAACTTAAGACCTTATTTACATTCTCTAATGTGCATTGTTACATAATACATGAATGAAGCCTAAAGGTTTACAACTTGACTATTTATGAAGGTTTAAGGGTTTAAGATTTTATGTGGGGTGGTTCCATTTCAAGTCTAAAGGATTTTGCATGACAAAATATGGGTATTGATTTATGAAGGTTTATGATGTGTGCAAAGGTTGAAAGTTCAAATCAAAGGTCCTCAAGACTCAAGGATTCATGAAAATTTGGATTCAATGTTTATGGAATCGGATTCCCAGGTTGGAGCTTGCAAATCACAATGGGTTATGGAGTTTGGTATTCCCATATTGTGGTCATCATTCATGATGGAACTTGGGTTGGGCAAAAGGTTTATTCTTTGAACTTCCTATATTCACAATTTGAAATTCATGTTTTTCTAAAGGTTGTAAGTTCATCCCAACATCTTGAATCCTTATTCACATTGTGTGTTTGTTTTTTATTTTTGCAAGTTGCAAGTTCCAACTTGTGAACTTACAATCATGTCATCATTATTTTTCTTGTGCATTACAATCATGTTCATATTTAGTTATTGACTTCTTTGTTTTGTATTTTTTCTACCATTATAGCATCATTGTCCCACCTTTCAACTTAAAATGGAAGTTAATATTGGTTCATTCACTCCTTCACATGTTGCAACATCCAGTCATAGCTTTACCATTTTAGAATTTATTAAAATTATACCTCCTAAATTTGAACTTGAACTATCCCGACAAGAGAAATCTACCAAAAAAACGTTTTACAAAACTAACATGACCTATCAAAACATCTAGGCTATGAAACTCCCATGGGAAAAATCTATGGTAAGTTCAAATGGTAAGATTTCACAAATGAAATGCAAGTTTGTAACCACATTGAAAGGCATGATAAATTGTCGTGCCGTAAGCTTGATGGGTTGTAAAAGCATTATGGCAAGAAGGAGTGATAATACATACCCTTGGTCAACTTAAACAAACAATTCATTTTGAGAATAATGACCAACACCAAAAAAATGTAAAGTTGTTTACTCCTTAATCATAGTTAATGGATGTTTTCCAATAATCTTGTGTGGGCATGAAGGGGGAAAAAAACATAAGAGTACCTAGTTTGCATGTTACTTTCATATTATAAATCAAGGTTGACCAATGATCTATAGAATATGAAAGCTTTGTTTGCATTTTTTAAGTTCAAACATTTCCCCTAAAAACATTTGAGTGATTCACTTGAATGGGAAATGGCTATGATTTTATATGACATTATGATTATGGGAATGAAAATGGTTTCAAGTGCTACCAAGTTCATTTTCATATCTTTTAATGAAGTGACTTCAATTGACAATAGTAGATGGTTGGGGATCCATACATATGCGCTCGAGAATGGAAATGAATGCCCATTCTATTCACTTTTGAAAAGGTGATCACGTGTGTTATTATAGCAAATTTGACCCAAGTGTTGTTGCATGTTCTCTTGAGTTTGGGAAATGTGAACGAATGTTTAAATAGTGGGCTAAAAGTTAATGTCACTTGGGATTGAGGGAGGGTCTATGTTTACTAGTGTGCACAATTGAGGCACCACTCATATCGAACACAATGTAGTTTTTTATGCATGTTCATTATTTTGCACACCAAACTCGCTTGCTTGTGAAAATTTTATCTATCTAATAATTGGTCAACAACATTGAAAAGTTTGTTATTAAAGTATATTTTTAATTTTCTCAATTTGGAAAAAAGGTTCTTGAACTTGAAAGGGTTGATATTTTGTTGGATTTGAAAGCATTGAAAATCCTTTGAAATGTGAAGTATGTTGGTTGTCAATTTTTTTTCCTAAGCAAATGTTGGCAAAATACAAGTCCATCATCATGCAAATGTGGGCAGATCAACTTGCATGTGATGTAACAAAAGTCAACATTGTTCTATTGCATAGTGTTCAAATTATGTTTGGTTTCCATTGCCTCATGCCCTTGCTTGAATTATTGCATGGATTCATTAAGATGGTTCAAATTTGGGACATTTGTGTTGTGGATTTTGTTGAAGTTGTGAAGCTTATGTAAGTTGATATATGGCATTATTACAATTCATAGATTGCATGCAAGGATGATGCATTTGATGTTTCCAACAATTTGATCAACTTTTGGAATGATATTTTGCATTAGTTTGGGGTATGAATTCAATTTACAGCTTGATGTTGTGCAGTGTGCACTTCACAAGGGTATTAAATTGGCATGATTACATGTTGATGATTTATAAACTAGGCAAATGGAACCATTTTTTTCTACATTGTGGGAACATGCGGAAAGTGTGAAACCACATTAATGTTTTGAAGTAGCATTTCAACTTTCTTATTAATTGGAATGTTGATTATCAAATTGTGAATTCATTACAACCATGGGCATTGTTTATGGGCACTTTGCTAAGCGAAACATGGCATTGAAAAAAAAATTAGGCATACCTAACCATGCTTTGAAGGATCACTTTACAATATTCAAACCTATTAGGCCATTCTTGATAAATAATGTGATGTTATGTTGGATGGCATGGCCTTGGACAACTAATTTCATTTATTCATTCAAACAATGTTAAAAAACAGTTGCATAAAGATCATGGAGATTAATAAAAAAGATTGAAATCTTTTTCACTAACTATGGCTAAGGATTGGGTTAGCCAAATTTTAACCTTGAAGATGCTTAAATGGTTCAAGCTTGTTGCAATTTGTGTGGTGCAAGTTTGTAAAGTCTCTTTAAAAAAATGATGTTTCAACATTTTTTCTTTTATGAAAACCAATGTGTACTTATAATCAATTGAACACAAATTTGTGTGAAGATGTTTGAGCATAATTTCTTTACATTTGAAAATTTCTAATTTGATGAAACCATTGCAACTTGGAAGAAAAAGAAAGCTTGTAGAATAGTCAAAGCCTAAATACATAGGTTTTGATCCAATTATGTTTCATTAATGTTCTTTTTGCAACAAGTTTTGACTTATTTTATTAAACATGTAATGGATGCCTTTGGTCATAAGCATGGGGCATTGAGGTCCTTGCATATTTTTGGTTTGCTAGTTGTGTTAAAATCAACCTTTGTTGTGTTTATGTGTGTGTATAACATGTGCAAAGCAATAATAGACTTTTGAATGTTTATGGATTCACATTTTGGTTTGTGTTTGTGTCTAATGTGTTTTTTATGTGTGCAAATCATTTATTTTGCAATGGGCAAGGGTTTAAATCCCCATCATGTGTTTGTGTATGTGCATCATGTGAGACTAGGTCGAGGTCTTTGAAGTTTATTTGAGTGTCTATATGGGTCTTAGGGGTTAGGAGTTTGTTGTATGTACATGGCATGATGTAGATTTGTTGCATGAAATTGTCAAAATGGCAACTTAGTGCAGCATCCATAGCTAATTAATTCCCCACTAAAATTATAAAAGAATCAAAGTTTCTCACCTTGCAAATCATGAAGTGGCCAAAACACAAAAAGTGTCGCAACCCCACTTTTGGAAGAGTGTGAGGATGACACCCACATTCCCGAATTAGGGACTTCAGAGTCCTCCAGGACTCCAAAAATTTTAGAGCGCGATTGCAGGGGTCAAAACACTTCGCCTTGAGACGTTCTTCATATCATTGGAAAGCTATCAAGTGTAGATGTCGAAAATGGTCTCGCACAAGCCATTTGGACATCTGCAACACAAGTAATGGCACAAAAAAAGGTTGGGAGTCAAATTGGCAGTTTGAGTCCCGACCATTAAAAGTTGGGAATTGACCCGACCCCAGCATGTGCAGGTGGAGTGCGACACACCATTGGAAAGCTCTCAAGGAGAGCTACAAGTTTTCTTCAGACCTCATCCCAATAGGAGGTCTGAGCAAAGAGTTATGAACTCACAAAGTCCCAAGAGTCCAAACCGAAACAGTTTCTAGGACAAATAGTCATTCGGATGTAGGTGCCGCGGAGTAAAGCAAAGAATATTATATGGGGGAAGGTGGTGGCTTCCCCCAAATCCGGGCCGTGGTGAGTCTTGTGAGTCCAAGGTTGCCCGTGGCTTGTCCTAGCACCAAAAATGTTATAAAATGTGAATTAACCAACTTGTTGGTTGGTTTCATACAGGTTTGAGTAAATAACTAAAACTTGTCCATCTTCCTAATTCCATTTCGGAGCTTCAGCACGCCCCTCTACCCCTTTTAGTGCTGAGAGCTAGGAGCATGCCTTCAAGTCCCCACAATTCTGTTGTTTTAAAAACCAATGCCCATCTTGGGTCTAACTTGGGACTTAGGAGTGCATCAAAAAAATTCTAAAACTCTTGTACTCAAAATTACACTTCAATTTTGGGCCAATATCATATCAAAATCACAAGAAAAATAATAAGGTGACCATCAAAGTGCCTTAAGCATGCATAGAAGGAGCCACACATGCAACCCTCCCCAACCTTTAGAAAAATTCTACCACACAATATTGAGGTATTACATTATTCAAAAGCAATACTATTTATATCATTTTGTGCGTATCCTTAAATTTTCCAAGTTGATTATTTGTCACCTTGTTAATCCCAAAATAGTTCCATTCACTTCAAATATCAAATTTCACCCAAAACCTTAAACCCTTAGAGGTCAATTCATATCATACCTTAGACCCTAATTTTGGGGCCTACACCTTTAGACTACCATCCTAAAGGCTATGACCTTCAAAGTAGAAGAAACATGGGGAGTAGGCCTTCTTACCCTATGCATCAAGTCCATCCACAATAGCCTTTTTTTTTACAAGAAAAATTTCATGAAAAAAAGAAGCTTTAAATGAAGTGATTTTCAATTGTTGAAAGTGGGAAAAGAAATAGTAAAAGTTTCCACATTTATATATTTGATTTCAATGCGTAGTCATGACTATAAAAAGTTTGAATTAAATAGGTGTAATTCATACATGGTTTGTAGCCATATTTGGCTAAATCTTCCTGAGATGATCACCATTTTGTTCACATCTTCCTATGGATGATGGTCACTTGGGCTACATTAAAAAATTCCTGGAAAAAACACTGACACACACCCCCTAATTTTGGGCCTGTACAATTAATTTTCATTGCTAAATGTTTTGCCCAGTCCAGCCCAGCCCAGCCCACACACATGCACAATTGAATACCATACCTATGGTTCATGTTTGAAAATTAATTAATTCCTAAGAGAGCCAGAGTATCCAAAAAAAAGGACTAATTTTTTTTCAACTATAAAAAAAATTCTAAAATTCTAAAAATAAACCCAATTCGAAATAGAGTGTACAAGCCTTTTTTTTTAACTGCTGCCCGGTGGACCAAAATATTGTTACTAAATAGTGTATAAAAACGTGTTGAGAGGCGCTTTAAATGGGAAAGGGTCAGTTAAGTTACTTTGTCAAGAGCGCTGCTGCAGTGGCGGTTATTGGGATTTCTTTTCAGTTCTTAAAAGCATTATGAGCGGTGCAGTGTGTTGCAGCGGCGGTTATTGAGATTGCCTTTTCAGTGCTTTTTTTAAAAAAAAGTATTCTTTTCCTTGGGCCTACTACAGTACTACTTTAACACACAATTCCATCAATGGAGTTAAGGTCTTAATAGTGGCCTTTTTTTTATTGGCCTTGCCTACCAAGCAAGGCAAGGATATTGTGTTTACATTCATTCTAGAGTATAAGTAGCTTCAGGAATTTTGGCCCCTAGGTAATAATAATAATAATAATAGGTCTATCTATTTTTTATATGAGGATTTTTGAAAGATTATATTTTGGCTTGTGTTGAAACTTGAGATTAGCTATAATAGAGTTTACGATGTCTTGAAGGATTTTGGTTTTTTTTTTTTTAATCCCTTGTTTTCAATACCTATTTCTATTTTCCGAGTATGTGGTGTGTTTTATAAATAAAGCTTTACAGGGTTTTGATAATTTTTCTGATTTTTTAGAAGATTTATTCAGAAGATTATATTTTTTGCATAGTGAAATACATATTTGAATTTTCATAAATCTTCTTTTGCCTTAACATACTTTTTAATGTAAAAGGCAAGGCCACAGTGTGACACACCATCCCTTGCTAATTAAGGCAACAAACCACGCCCTCCCTTCCTTTCCAAGTCCCCCCCCCTCGCCACCCACCCCCAAGCAAGACACGCCCTTTACACCAAATTGCCGTCAATGTAATAACTATTCTTATTTATAACACTGTCAATGATGTAAAGGGGTGCGCCTACAAATCATAATGTTAAAAACAGAATAAAGATCAAATCACTTGTTTACTTTGGCCTGACAATCTTAGTTTAGTATCACAAAGGACAATACGTCGTAGGTAGGACTAACCTTTATGTACAGTTAATATAATTAATTTACTCCACAAGCAAGCCTCTGAAATAGAAGGGTTCTCCAAACAAATAAATAAAAATCTAGAAACATGCTATTTAAAACTTGAGAGTTATATATGGTAGTTATGCCCATCACCGAACATAGGCTAGTGACTGATTGAGGCACAAGTTCGGACTGAGGTCGATCAATGCGCCTCGATTACATTGGCTAGTGTGCATTTTGCACCTTATGATCGATCGAAGGTGTGTGAAAACTGGGTCTAGTTTTTTTTTTTTCCATAACTCACCCGAATAGATAGATTTTTTTTGTGTTCAGCCATGGGATGAATTTAGAATATTTGAGTGTTATTTGCATCCCACTTAAAATAAAAAAATGTTTGGTGATGGGAGTGGCTCCTTGCACTTTTTTTAAAAAAAACTATCACCTAAAGTTACAAGCCAATTGTTTGGTCATAGGTGTAAAATAACACACTTTTATCAAAATTATACTCCAAGATACAATTCAAGTATTTGGTACAGGGTTTAAAAAAACTGCGGAAAAAGTCACTAACTTGTTTTAATTCACCAAAAGATTTGTTTGACAATGGGGCACAATTTAATGTAAGATTACACAATTTAAGGTCTTGTGGTACAGACAATTTTTGGAATGAACAAACAAGACTTTAGGATTGAACACATAGCAACATCTTTACATTCCAACACAAAATACATGGACCCGAAAAAGCATGTAACTTCCCCCCATTATAAGCACATTAAATTCCCACCAAAATCATGCATTTGAATCAAGTTAAAACAAGAAATTACCATCCATTTAAATAAAGTCTTGAGTTTCTCAAGATCCCCTATCATTGCTTCAAAAATGTTAGAACATTCTAAGGTTATGTTAAATGAACTTCAATATTTTCTAAAGCTTCTCTGTTCTAAAGCTAAAATGTTGAAAAGTAGTGTAGGTTAAAAGAAAACAAATTTGAAACCAAAAGAAGGACATGTCAAAATAAGGCCCAACTCACAACATAATGAAGTATAAGATAGTTTATTAAATCAACCTACACCTTCATCAACTACAAAAACCAAAAGTTTTTATGTAGATCAATAATTCCTACCAAAAGGTTTACAACAAATATTTATGTTACCCTTGGATTCAAGGGCCTATAATCCCGAGAATAACGAAAGGTTCAAATAGATCTAGTTCTAATAGATTTTTGCATACTACTACCAACCAAAGTCTGAAGTTCACACTTATGACTTGCACATCAACTACAAATTTCAATTTGGTTTGGGACGACTTCATAGATTTCTTTTAGTGCAACTTTGGAAAATTACTCATTCCTCAAGTATCTAACACTAATCTATTTTTTGAAATATTGGGATAATCGTAGGAAGTTGAATTTCACACCTCTTGTAAATCTTGATTGGATGTCGCCAATTTGTTGGGAGCTAGGGCCAAGAAATAAAGGGTTGCTATGATGCTTATATGTTTCATAAGTGACAAAATGAATTACAAAAACAAACAACTAACAAGGAAAACACTTTACGTAAAATTGCACCAAAAGTAAACAAATCAACAAGAAATAACATGGTTCCTACCCTAACCCAAGGAAAAAATGGACAAATGAGGCATTGGAAGAAGCAATGGATGTAATGCAAATAGGTCAAACCTTTTTGAGGAAAATAAACAAGTTTTAGCACATACCACTAACTTCTCTTTCAAATCATTTGAATGGCATAACAAGGTTGAGGGAAGTGGGCTTAACATGTGTGTTAACAAATGAAAATAAAATAGTTGTAGCGTAGGTTTTGGGTATGCAAGATTGTGGATTTTCCATTACCTTGAAACAAATAAAGATAATGGTGGTAAAACTTATAACCTAAACTAGACCTACCCCCGTCAAAGATGGATTGCTTGGAAATAGCTAATGGTATTGCATTAAATGCCAACATCCATAACTCACCATTGAACTTGTAGTGGGACTTGAAATTTGCAATGTAATTATTCATGTAATTCATTCTATAACAATCATCAAACATTATACATTCAACATAAGTGTAATGTTGATCATATATGAAATTCATATGAAACATGCATTCAAACAAAATGGCAATCTAGGGCAAAGGTTTTAACAAGAAGGAATTCACACTAGGTATACATCACCACTTTCAAATCTAGGAAACAATTAATTGTAAATTGTGTTGTGAATGTAATTGGGAGCTCCCTACTTGGAATTTACATATTCAAGGGCAAAAAGATTAAAGAAGATGACATTAAACATTGCAAACCAAGGACATGCATAGTAATGCAAACAAAAACATGGATGACTTCTTTCTAATGAATTTCTTTCATTCTTTAAAAGGTCAATTTCAAGGGGCATCTCTAAATCAAATTGACATGTATTGGTTTTAGAGATGCATGGTTCACATGTTACATTAGAAGCCATAAAATAAGCACATGAATTTGGTCTAAATATGGTCGCTTTCCCTTTTCACACTTCCCATGCCCTACAAATCCTAGATATCAATTGTTTCAAACCTTTCTAAAAAAACATTAATTAAGGAAAATAATGAAATGGTTAGAAACAATCATTGTGAACCAAACACATGCACACTTGCTAGCTAGGTGGATAAGGTTCTAAATCAAAATTTGTAAAAAGAAAACATCATTAGTGGGTTTAAGGCAACATGAATATGACCATTCAATCCCACTCATGAATACCCACTACTACCCACTTGTGAATACCCACTTGTGAATTGTTCTAATTCCACAATTTTTCAAATTCAACTTAAGTTCTTTTATGTCATACTAATTTTCTATCTTTGCCACATTTACATGTAAGGAAAACAAAGGGGGGGGGGGGGAACTATCAGTAAATTATAATCAATCACACAATGACATCTAACAACCATTATGAAATTTTGTTACAAAAAACCATGGACAAGGAGGCCACAAAAATAATCAAATAATAAATAAGGAAAAATACAACTTTAAATGAATTGTTAAGTCCTTCACCATGGTTGAGAAAATAGTTCAAATGCAATTAGAAATAAATGTGAAGGAATAGGTTTTAACAACATTTGGTCTACAATTATAGTAAGAAAGGCAAATGACACATTTCACTATAATTTTGATGTAAGATTTAAAGTCTGTCTTCTAAGGTTCATAAGTGTCAACCTAAGGGTTTTTTTTAAAGGCTTGAAAGGAAGATAGGGCAACAATGTCAACTCGACATGAATATAAAGGTCATGTTACAAGGTCAAAACCTGTAACTAAGAACCAAAAGGATTATTTTCCCAAAAAATATATAATATTCAAATGAATTTTTCTGTAACTTGTTCTATAAAATATTGAATTTTTCTCCAATTCATCATTTTTTTGGAGTCATTATTGAATAAATATGATTTTTTTTAAAATGTTAATTCCTCACAAATTAGATGTTTCATCTTGAAAAATGATCAAAATTTTAAGTCATCACGACAAATTAAATTTTCACATTCATTAATTTTATTATACTAGATAAGTTATAACTTTTTTTAATATATCATGCACATTATAACCCATTTATATACGGTAAAGGACTCTTGAAGCTCTAAAATTTTGAAACAATTTTGAAAAATAAATCACAAGGAAAGACAACAAACACTACAACAAAAAGTGTCCTTGTATGCCACATGATTTCATTGGATTATGAGTGAAACCAATTAAATATTAACCAACTAAATGCTAGTTGATTAAATGCAAGCCAGTTATATGTAAGCTAGTTTGTAAACGTGCTAAATAATGAAGGCCATTTGATTATTGATTTGGTGCAAGTTGAATAAATGAAAATGGCAAGAATAGTGTAATCAACCAACAGGTAGTTATAATGGTTATAAAAGTTGTTTAACATAACCACCTAGAAGGGTATGTATATAAGGATCAGAGGAAACTAAGGGGGGGTTGGCCAAGAAGATTTTGTAAAGTCACCAATGATGTTTTCTTATGACTATGTGTAATGAAATGAAAGCAAAGCCCAAATTCTTGAAAAAGTGATTGTCATGCCATGCATTGGATATACAAAGTAAGATTATTAGGTGAGGAAGGGTTTGGATGGGGCCTTTATATAAATTTGTAGAGGAGGGTCAACAATAAAGTCAACCTACATGAATAAATCTTGACCTTTACGTACATGGTACTTAGATGTATGTAAGGGACAAAAACCCCAACAACTATATAATAAGGAAAAAATACTTAGGGAAATATAGCTAACATTTGGCAACCATGTTGGGGATTACTCATATGTGGAATTAATGTTGTTATCTCCGTGTTTGAATAGTTTCACTGGTTGGTTGCATCATGAATGATGGGTTGGATAAAAGTTTATGAGTACGATTTGGGTTTATGTATCCTTTGCATTTTTGGTGCATGTGATCCCTAAAAATAACAATTATGATGGAAAAAAAACTATGGGAGCATTTTGAATAAAGAAAAATAACCCATCATTTGAAGCACTAACTATGGAACAATTCAAAAAATGATCAAGTATCCTAATCTTTTCATTCACAATGAAAATGATTTTGTGAAAAGTTTGTGTCATGGATGCTAATGCCATGGAGTTCATTCATTTGAATGTTCATCCATGTACCTAACTTTTAATTTAATTTTAGATCACTTTTAATTAACTTATAGTTAAGTTTTTGTTCACTTCCACTTAACTCATAGTTCATATCGAGTTTGCTTTTAGTTCACTCTAGTTAAATTTTAATTAACTTCCAATTAATTATTAATTAACTCACAATCAACTTTGAAATAAATCCCAATTGACTTTTAGTTTTAAAAAAATTAACTCATAATTAATTTTAATTAATTCCCAATTGATTCCTAGTTAAGTCCCAATTGATTTTCAGTTAAATTTCAGTTAACTCATAATTTACTTTCAATTAGAAAGGTTCTCAAGAAGCTTTTTTACTTGATGCACATTTATAAGCCTCTTTGGAAGCTTCCTTGAGCTAGGTCCCCAAAAGGATATAAATAAAAGTAGGACCCCTCATTTCCTTTAATTTGTTCAACAAAAGTCTTGGGCACGATCTTACACCATATCCTTGTCATGTTCTTTCATGTTCATGTTTTCATATGTTAGCATAATAATGATCTATTTTCACATTTGTTTCACACATCTCATGTTTTTGTTATAGTTTTTATGTTTGCATTTTTGAATTACATAATTTTATTTCGTTCCTTTTTTGAAAGTTAGACTTAAACGTTTCCCTTAACCTTTATTATTGTGGTTATTCGTGCCTTTGATAATTCAAACAAACTCCACTAAATTTAAATTTATTTCGACGTCTATAAGTCATTTAAAAGTTAGATTCCTTTTGGAATTGAATGCGAATTACCTTTTTTTCAAAAAATCACAGATTACCCACTTTTTGTTGACTAAGGCTGTGGGTTACCCACCTCATGTTGGTGTCATACTTCACAATGTTTGTATTCATGTCTACATCCATGGAAAAAGTCTTTGGTGTCCTTCAGAATCTTGAATAGGAAAATCCTTAATTGCGGTATATGCATCGGAGTTCAAATAGTTGGCTTGCAATATTTCATGGGGTGAGGCAGCATTCATAAGTTAATTCCAATTTTGGTTACGATGTAATGTGAAGGACTTGCTACTCACCTTGCTAAACCCTTTAACATTAAATTATATCCATTGCATAAACTATTCGATGTGACAACATGTTTTTTTAAGGTTGACAAGACAGGTGCCATGAATCCACATTAATAACACTGACGCACTCCCAAGTCCCGGGGTGAACCCACTTGAGGGTTCACCAAAGTGTGATTGCGGAAAGAGGGACTCGGAAGGTGCTCCCGACTTCCAACTCTAGAAAGGGGTAGAGGGTCGAGTTGGGAGCCCAGGGATTAGACTAGGAAGATGACTTAGTAGATCAAGCTTGAATTTGCATCAAAACAAACCACCCACATGGTTAGTTCACATTCCGGGACACCCTTGGGTGTTGGGACAAGGCACAAGCACTTTGGACCACAAGACACACCACAGCCCGGACTCGGGGGATGCCACCACCATCCCCCATATAGTATACTCTGCGACGCTCTGCGTGCACCTACATCCAAGTCGCACAAATTCCCAGGACTCCCGAAATGGAGTCCCGAAATTGTCCCGAAATTGTCCCGAAATTGTCCCGGCGGGACTCCCAGAACTTTGAACCGCCATAACTCTCGACTGCAGACTTGGATCGCGACGAGGTCTGAACCGAAGTTGTAGCCCTCGTCAAGATCTTTCCAACGCCATGTTGCACGCTCAGATCGGATGTCGGGAAGGCATCGATTCCCGACTTTTAGTGGTCGGGAGTCAAACTGCCAGTTTGACTCCCTGCCCTTCTTTTGCCCATAACTTGGGCTGCAGATGTCCGAATTGCCAATGCGAGGGCATTTTCGATATTTACGTTTCAAGACCTTTCCAACGACACCAAGAACACCCCAATGCGCGGTGTTTTGCCCCTTGTTGTCGAGCTCTGAACATTCGGGAGTCCCGGAGGACTCCAAATCCTCACTTTTTCCAAGTGTTGGGCTTCACCCCCACACTTGGCCAAAGTAGGGTTGCGACAAACACTGAGGAGTTTTGCACCACCTTATAACACAGATACATTTCCACTTCCAATGCCAACCTAGCCTTCAATAACCTCATCAAAAGACGACCCCATGCATATTGATAAAATAAGATTCAAGCCCCTCACAGAGTAAGAAAAGCAACACCAACGTAAAAAAAAACAATCTTTGTTTATATTATGAAAAAATAAGTCATGTTGTTCATGATTGTCCAAAGAAACATGGACCACATGCAACACATTTCTGTTACTAATCCACAACTAGAGGAGTTGGAAAACAAATATGTCCAATCTTGATAGGGACTATGAGGCTAGACCTTGATGCATCATGTAATGAGAATGGTCCCAACCTATTTGTAGAACCAACACCATTTTTTTAGTACCGATCCTTGTCAAATGTAATAAACTTATGATGATGGAGGCCTAAGAACTTCTTGATTATAGTGCATCATGAACATGTCTTATGGACAAGGAGCTAGTGCAACCATACAAATTGGCTATAGTGGAAAAAAAAACACACTAGTGTTGGTTGAGGTCATTGATGGTTGAAATTTTTCATTAGGACCAATCAAACATGAAACCAAACCATTAGATGTTACCATCGATTCCCACATTAATAAAGTTATTTTCAATGTCATTTCATTTCCAAAAAATCATGTCATCATTGGATTGTCTTGGCTTGTTTTACACAATTCATGAATGGTTTGGCATATGAAGAATCTTCATTTTGAAACACCACAATATAAGGCCTCGAAATGTGAAACCTTCATTAAAAACATGGAAAATTTGAAGTAGAAGGAAGACCTAGATGGTACAAGATGGCTTAAATGCCCCAAACCTTTATTTCTTGGAGCAAAAGCTTTCATGAAGGTTGCCACAAAAGGAGATGCATTCTTGATTTATGATCTTCCCTCACCAAATGATGAACCACATCCACATGAAATTCCTTCCCAATACCAAGAATTAAAAGATGTGTTTGAAAAGAGAAATGCAGGCACCTTGCCCAAGCATCGACCATACGACTGCACTATTAATCTTCTGGAAAAAGTGTAACCTCCATTTGGCCCCATCTATAATTTGTCACAAGACGAACTTATAGCATTTCGTTAATACTTCAAAGAAAACCTTGAAAAATGGTTCATTCAACATTGAAAATTTCCAATTGATGCCCTTATTCTCTTTGTCAAAAAGAAAAATGGTTTTTTGCAAATGTGTGTCAACTATTGTAGACTTAATCAACTCACCATCAAGAATCAGTACCCTTTGCCCCTAATCTCAGGGTTGTTAAACCAGTTCAATCATGCCAAAATGTACACCAAGATTGATCTATGTGAAGCATACAACTTGGTGCACATTCGAGAAAGTGATGATTGGAAAATGATATTCAAAACCTGTTATGACCATTTTGAATATGTTGTGATGCCATTTGGCCTTACTAACGTGCCTACTATTTTCCAACATCTAATGAATGATGTCTTTCATGAGTACTTGGATGATTTCATGGTTTGTTACATTGATGACATCCTCATTTTTTCAAAGAACATGGAGGACCATGAACACCATGTATGTCTGGTTTTAGAAAAGTTTCAAGAGGTGGGACTTTATGCCAAGTTGGAGAAGTGTAAATTCCATCAATTCGAAGTGGAATTTTTAAATTACGTCATCTTTGGAAATGGTATTCACATGGATCTTCATAAAATTCAAACCATTATTGATTGGGCTACTCCAACTTCTATTTGGGATGTTCAATGTTTTTTTGGATTTGTCAACTTTCATTGATGTTGCATTGCCCATTATTATTCAATAAAGCCCCATTTATTCAGGTGACTAGGAAGGATCAACCTTTTTCTTGGGGAGTTGAAACTAAAAATGCATCTCAATTTTTGAAGGCACAACTTTTCCACTCATGATTCATGTAGACCCTTCCAAACCTTTTGTTTTGAAGATGGATGTTCTAATTTTGTAATAGGTGTCATATTTTTACAACTTGGAGAATATAATATTTTCATCTTGTTAGTTTTCGTTTTTGTAAGTTTTCTCCTACAAAGATTAATTATGTGAAATTCATGATAAAAAACTTTTAACCATCGTGGATGCCTTTGAGGAATGGCATCATTTGCTTGAAGGAATTCAACATGAAATCATTGTGTATTCAAACCATAAGAACTTATAGTATTTCATGACAAATTGTGTTTTGAATCAATGCCAAGTTCAGTGGGCATTCTCTTTGTTTTGATTCCAATTTGTCATCACCTATCGCCATAGGCACCAACAAGGGAAAGCTAATGTGTTGTCTCGTCACTCGTGCTTCGTGCCTAAAGAAAGATATGCAATCTACTAACAACAATGTGATGTCATTTTTAAGCCTGAACATTTTTTATTTTAGTCATTGTTGGTAATTCCTAATGACACAACCCTTCTTTATTAAATTCGTGAAGACTTGAAAGAAAACGCTCTTGCTATTAGCATCCAAGGCCAATTAAGGAATCATCATCAAGTTCAAGATTTTTTTAGTGATCATGTTATGTTCAAATTTCAAGATGGTTTATTTTATTGTGATGATATTTTGTATGTTCATGATGGCTTTACATGATTTCAAGTTCTCCAAGCTAAGCATGATGCTTTGGTTGTAGGCCATCTTGGATTCAACAAGACCATGGAATTAATGTCTTGAAATTATTGGTGGCCATAGATTTGGAAGTATGTTAAGGAGTTTGTTGGATCTTGCTATGTTTGTGTTCAAGCAAAGAATCCTCATCATCACCCTCATGGTTTCATTTAACCATTACCGATCCTTGCATCCCCGTGGTCTCCAATTTCCATGGATTTCATCATAGACCTTCCACCTTGTAATTTTTATGGCTCCATCTTGGTGGTGGTGGACTATTTGACAAAGATGGCTCATTTCATTCTATGTACCAAAACAATTATTAGCAAAAGAACATCCAAGTTAATCCTTGATCATGTTTTTCAATATCATTTCTGATTGTGGGTTTTAGTTTGCATCTAAGTTTTGGAAGCAATTATTTGAACTTTTAGGTGTGAAAATGAAGTTGTCATCAACTTTCTACCCCCAAAGGATGGGCAAACTAACAAGTCAATCAAGTTTTGAAGCAATATTTACAATGCACAACCAATTATCATTAAGATAATTGGTCAAAACTTTTGGTCATGGAAAAGTTTGTTTACAATAACACAATGCATTTATCAACCCAACAAACATTTTTTTTACAAATCATGGTTTACATCCCAAGTTTGACATTCAAGGTGTGCACAAAGCCATGAATTTAACAATTATGAATTGAGCCACATGGTTAACAGATGTTCAAACTCAATTTGTATCTAACCTTGAGGAAGCACAAAGGTGATACAAGGAGAATGCTAATGAACATTGAAAGGAATGTAACCCAACTTTAAAATTGGGGGCCAAGTTTGGCTTCAATGACAACATATCAAGACAACAAGGCCATTAAAGAAGTCAGATCATCAAAGGCTAGGTCCATTCTTCATTGTGAAACAAATCAATATTGTGGCTTTCCAACTCAAGTTTCTAAGTTCTATGAGAATCCATCCTATGTTTCACATTTCCTTATTGCAACCTTACCACACATCTACCATTCCAAGGTAGTTGCACACTAGAATGTCCTTAATTTCCTATAATAGGGTAGTTTTTCTTGCACCCCCAAAGGTTAAAATGTATGATGCACAAATATGTCATAGGATTCATCTTTGAAGGGTTCGAATTAATGATGCCAACTATGTTCACCATTGAATCAATTTATATATATATTTCAAATGGGGGACTTTCCAATTTTGAAGCTAACGTTCAAACAATACACAAATATTATGCATGTGGACTCATAATTTCCAAAATCATCAATGGTCTTCATTTTTTTTTCACCCAAAATTCAAGGATGTGCCCAAGAATCCAAAGACTATGATTTCATGCCCATGGGGGATAGGGAATGAACTATTATGGACATTTTAGAGTGCCAAAAATACTAATTTTTCTAAAGTCCTTTTGGAGGGGTTTCATGGACAATTTTTTATTTCATCTATTGAAGAGTTATTATTTAACCAATTGGAAGGCTTGCCTGAAATCAAATTATGAAAAATATGATTTTTATGTTGATGTTAAATGGCTAGATGACATCATATGTCATGTTTGCCAAGTAAATAGGTGCCACATTTTGAGCTCTTTAGGATTAGGGTTTGGCACCCTCTCTCACTTTCCCACTAGTGTGTTGTTTGTCTCAACTACGGGCAATGGGATTGAGACATTCGCTTCTCACGAGCCACACATCTCATTAAGGATCCATTGGACATTAATTGTTTTGATCGAACTTGCAATGTTAACAATTCATTGCATCTATTGTGTCTTGTGGTGGTGACAATTCATTGCAAATCTATTGTTTTTGTCTTGCATCATGTGCTTTTGATTTGTTGCATCAATTGTTATAATACCTTGCATTTTTGTGTTCTACTACACATGTTACATATTTTTTCATTGTTCTTCAAGATGTTTTGCAATTGTATGACGAGTTCTGGATCAAGTGAAAAGGTTGGCATCAACAATTCAGTGGAAATGCAATCAGATTCGTTGTTTTTCCCTTTTAACACGTGCAGGTGTCTTGCAAATATCACAATTTTTTTTCTTAATGCTTCTTGCATAGGAATGTCACAAAGTTCGCTACACACATAAATAGTTGGAAAAGCTCCAACTTGGTTGAACATCCTTTTTCAAAACATTTTAATGTTTGAAGTAGAGGATTTGCCTTTGTATTACATCAATGGGCCAAAAATAAGTGATGTATTAGTGTATATAATAAGTTTGGAGGAGCATGTGTGGGGTGTAAAGGTTTTGCCATATACAGGTTGTATGAAAGGATTGATATTTGCTAACTGGACTTTGTGTTTGAAATATGTTCTTGGCATCATCAATTTGGGAACTTACATCCATATTGGTGGGTGGTGGATATTGTGTGTTAATGAAGCATACACTAAAGGTCATGCATATTTACTTTTCTTTTTTCCTCATTTGTTTTGTGTGATTTTTTATTTACAAGTTGAAGCTTTAGGGATTCATACATGTAATAGTTGTAGCGATCTATGTAGAAGAGGAGGTCTTGTTAACTTCCAGATTACTTGATTTTCCTTGGAGCTTTAAGGTTTTCACAAGATCTGATCAAAGTGTGCTACTTGTTGTAAATTAGATCCTATGATGTTGTTGCAGTGCTAGTTGCAACAATAGTTTGAAGTATTTGTAGTTCTTCAAGTGATTACTACAACATTAATTGTTGTAGCATTACTTACAGTAGTGCTTTGAATCTTTTGGGGTATTCATAATTTTCTGGTGATTTTTGTAATGTGCAAGTGGAGAGATGGATTCCAATAGGCTGAAAGACAAAAGGAATCATGTAAGACAACCTTCACAACAAGAAAGATAAGAAATGCAGAGGAAAGCCATAAAAGATTTGCGTGTGAAGCAAAAGGCTTCGTGCAAACAAAGTTCAAGTAGACTTGCAAAGACAATAAATAGTTACAACTTTTATTCAAATTAAGGTTGTCATTGTGACCAACGCAAGTTAGCAAATAATATTGGTGATGACATCTACAAGACTCTTGTTAATTGTCCAAGTCTTGTGGGTAGGGTCTTGGTCATGGAAAGAGTTTTGTCCCTTTCAGGTGTTAGCGCTAACACCCCAGATTATGTCTTGCATGCAACTTAAGTTAGCCCTTCCTCAATAAGAAATGTTAGTTGGGGTTAATCAAACAAGGAAAGATCAAACAAGAAAATGTTAATGTGAAGCTTGCATCAAAACATTGTATATTGGTAGCTAACATTAGTGCAAAACCAACCTCATTGATGAAATATATTGCTAGGGTTTTAAGTGTGCACCACCATAATGTATTTAATGCAATGGAAAGGCACAAGGTTTTTAGCGATTGTGATGTAGTGTTATGGACACTTTCTTTTCAAAAGAAGAGAGTTGATGGGTGTATAAAAGAAAACAAGGTTACAACAATAGCTTGGTGGGCATCAGAAACTTGTGTGAATCCAAACTAGGGTGAGATGTTACAAGGTAATGCATAGAGGTAAGAAACTATGATGAGAAGCCAACCCACTATTTCATAGAAACACATGTATAATAAAATCTCAACGCTTCTTTATGCAATTTATGTTATTGATTATATTTTAAAACTTTGGTAGGAATGAATTTAAAATGAACTAATTGATTTTTCAAAAACTTGCCCTAGTTGTCCACGCAGTGGCTATGGAAAAGTATAGTCTCCAAGTCATTTCAGTTAGGTACCACAAAGAACATAATCCATTGATGTTTCCATATATGCACTTAGGAGCACTTAAATAAATTTCTTTACCTACATTATGGAAATTTATGTACAAAGTTGTGTTTTTCATGATTCATTGTGTTTGCCAAAATATTAGTTAAGGAGTGTCTAGTATTGGAGTTGAGAATAATGGACTCTATAGTGAGTTTTTGGACTATTGAATGGATTATTTAGTGGGTTTTGCATTAGAGTTATGAACTTCTTGTGAAATGTGTAGTAGATTTGTGCATTTTTAGTGTAATTTTATGTATTATATTCATATTTTATGGATTGTTGTTGTAACATCGTGTAGTAGTCATGTATAGCTTATGTACTATTCAAATATTTCATGACATTGATTTCATATGTAGTTGGAAGAAATGGATTCCCTTAGAAATATCTAGGTACTTTAAGGACTGTCAGTTGTTATGTTAATGGATTACACGGACCTTCAAAATCTTCTTACAAAATATGCAAACTAGGGACTGTTACTGTAGTATTGTTGTCCATTACATGGATATTTGGTGTATTTTTAATGGCCCTTTCTTGCTACATGTAGATGGAGTTTTTCATCAAATTTAAAGCAACAAACCCAAAAATATTATAGCTCAAAGGTCATTTGAGGGTCTTAGGCCATTCTATGTGAAGTTAATGTGGGAAAGGAATACTTATTGTTGCATATATCATGTGGAATTAAATGAACTCCAAATTGGATTGAATAAGATGAGGACTGATACAACATGTCTATACATTAAAAAGGTTTTGTTTACAAATGTACCTCTATTTGTTTGCATTCTCATTTGTCTACGTGTAGTGCAATAAACAAAGTCTATGCTGCATTAATAGAATTGTGGGAGTTAGTAGTGTGTGCAAAATTTGAAATAAAATAATGACATGCTAAAAAAAAACATTTGGTGAATGCAATGAATGTTGTTGCAACCTTAGCCTTGGGCTTATGACCAAGGCAAAAGGGGTTGCAAGGTTGCGGGCCAAGAGATGGGAGTCCCGGTGGACTTTCCAAAATTTCAGAGAGCAATTTCAGGGGTCAAAACTCAATGGCTTGTGGCGTTCTTTATATCATTGGAAAGATCTTAAAACGTAGATGTCTAAAATGAGCTCGCATTGCTCATTTGAACATCTAAAACACAAGTTATGGCCAAAAGAAGGGCCAAGAGTCAAACTACCAATTTGACTATTGACCAGAAAAAGTCAAGAATCGACCCGATTTACTTAGCTGCAAACGACGTGCGACATACCTTTGGAAAGCTTTTGACGAGAGATACAACTTTGCTTTAGACCGCACCTCGATTCAAGGTCTACTCGCAAAGTTATGGGGCTCCAACTATGCACTAACCACCTTGTGTGAGTTGTGCGCATGCTCGTGTGAATGAGTGAAGCTTGTCAACTCTTCCTAGTCCCATCCCGGAGCTCCAACACACCCCTCTACCCCTCAAAGTGTTGTGAGCTAGGGAGCGTGCCCCGACTCCTCCCCCTTCCATTGTCTTATATTTGGACTCACTTTTGAATCTTTCAAGGAATTGAGAGTGCGTCAAATGTGGTGGGAAAAATGTAGTTATTTGTCCTATAGAATCCAATGTTGTAGGTCTAAGAACAGTTGAATGGTGATGGTTTGCAATGGAAACTACTATATCAAAAACTAACTAGCCTTTGAAAAATTTAACATTGGTGTACAAAAAAACCACATCAAATGAGTTGTTGGACCACCTTAAAACCCAAATTATAAGTATTTTTTAGGCATAATTTTATTGTTCGATGGTAGGATAAACATTTCAAGATGTACATTAAATCCTTTCTTATTAACATTGTAATTTTAATTGTTGATTTTGTTGAGAACTACAATTTGAGGTGTAAAATGGCGTTCAATCCATGCATTGGCATACCTTTTAAATTATTATTCTTGTGCATATTACCTTAGGCACAATCCTTATGTAGATCCTTATGACAAGGACTCTTGCATTGTAATTAGATACTATTTATATATTTTCGATGACAAAAAACACAACTCAAAGTTTGTCCAACATTGCTTTAAGTTGCATTGGGATCATATGTTGGTTTCTAGATATGTGCCAAAATGGCACCTAGTTTGATCTGATGGGTGTGGAAGTCGATTTAAAAGTTCCAAACCTTAGTTTTTTGTTAACAAATACACTAACATAAACAATGGCTGCAAAATGATCTGGTTTTTCTTTGGCAACGGTTGTGGTAAGGGCTTTCATGACGGGGCAAGAACTATTATGAAAAGGTTTTTGAGGAGAGAGCAATTGAATGTTCATGGTGAAAAACTTCAAAATGCGGAAGAGGTGGTGACATTCTTGAAGAAACATTTATTTGATAGACCAAAGATATCATATGTCAATGTTAGGAAGCCTATTAAAAGTTTATTTTGGCACATAAAATTAAATGATGTTATCCAAAATAATTCTTTTTGCAATTGTGACCTTGTCAAAGGTTGTATGAAGTTGCATTCAATTTTTGCATCTAATAAGCACAATTTAACCCTATTTTGGTTAAGGATTTTGTTTCCTATTATATTTTATGTTTGGATCACAAGTGAGGGGATTGTGAAAATTACAATGGAGTGGCAATTGGACTTCAAAGCATTTGCAACCTTCAAATACTAGGGCAGTTTGAAAGAAAATGATCCTTAATTGGGTTGGAAAACCTAATTACACATCTAATGCATATGGTCTTGTTGCTACTTTGGATGTTAGTGATAACTTTGCTATAAATGCTAAGATTGGAAATTTAGAAGGTGTGAACTTTTGGACTATTTGTTGTTCAAGATTGCTACATCATGTCCAAAAAACATTCAAAAATAAATGGGGTACATATTTTGAACTAGGTGACTATGTTGTTGTTGGTATTTATTATTAAAGATGGGGCACCAATGAAAATTCATATGTCTTATTGAAGGATTTGCATTTAATATACCTTCATTTTAATTTTGTCGTGCTATCAAGCTTTTTATGTCACCCAATAATTCTAGAATAAGTGGAAATTCATCTATGTATGAATTTAGTGATGATTCTTTGAATGGCATAAAATCTGTCATTCTTGTTCTAGATGATGACTAGCTAGACATCATAGGAGATTAATTATTTTATATGTGGTTTTGCATGCAATTGTTATTATTGGTGGCATGGTTTGTGTTGTATTTAGGGATTAGGGCAAATAGTTGTTGTACCTTGAATACATTATTGCGAGAACATGTAAGCCTTGCTACTCAATTTAGACCATGATGTAGGCCATATGCAATGCATTAGCTTGCCTTCATTTGGGCACTGCCACAAAAATACAAAGTGGTGAACATGGATTTTGCCACTAGACTTCTACTATGAATGTTTTAGAAAGGTTACTCCACATTTTTTTCCAAGTCAACAAAGCTCACTAGTAGATGTGATTTTCAATATTGTAAGTGAATCAAAATCCATGATTCCTATTGTGTGCCTTTGCATGAATTCTAGATAATAGAAAGGTGCCTTGTTTTTTTAAATCATATTGTTGTAATGTTCAATTTTGCTGAAAGTTTGATCACATCAATGGTAGACTAGTTCATTACCATTTTTTTGGTTGTTTTTTTCCATATAACACAAATCTAACCTTCTAATTGTTATGTGGTTTTTGTAAGAATATGGATAACTTGCAAATATGTGAGGCAATGGTTATACATCTGTTAATAGGTAGGACTTGGGTTAGCAAAACATCCATGGCTTTAGGCAAAGCTAGAGAATCAACATCCATTGGCCTCACTAAAAATCTCCAAGGTTTAAGGTTTGAAATTAATTGCTTCAAGATTGGAACTCTAGCTCAAGTTGATATCCACTTTGTAGATTTTCAACAAGTTGGAGCACCAACTTGGGGATGATATGTGTGGGCCCACTTTAAGAAACTTTTGTCTTTCTTGACACATTTATATTTGTAGGTGTCGACATAATTAAGATCTTCTATGTCTAGATTAAGTGTGTTTGTTGTTCTTTTAATAACTAAATAATGCATTTTAATGACACATAATGTCATTAAAAAAATTTGGAACTTGAAGGTCAAATTGTTTTAAAGCTTTTATGTTCAAGTTAGTTTGTTGTCTACAATTATCATTTATTAGATTCCTAATTGATAAATCATATAGTCATTTTGATTATATGGTTTGTTGGAATGCAATCACGATGATCATCTTACCAAGCTGAAATGACCATTGGTTATGTGTAAGAAGCTTATTGGGAAAAAAAATTGTATTTAATGTGTTCTTTTGGTTTGATGTCCCTAATTTGGTGGCTTTATTCCAAGGTCTAGCTACATCTAAGAAATGACATAACATATTTGACTTCTTGTGCATTGAATCTTCTTCATGTGAAACAAGGATTTTCAACAAGCTTACATGAAATACTACAACTTTCACTTTTAAGAACTTTGCCTAGATTGGATAATTACATTTAATGCTAAGACCTGTCTCCCCACCAATGTCATTACACCTTGATGAGTAAGAAAATGGAGTGCTCATTTTTCAAAACTAGATCAATGGTAGCACTGGCTTTGAAGAATCAACTACTCAAGTCATTTTCATTCATTGTTGCTATTGTCATGGACTTTAAGAGGGATGTTGGAAATAACAAAATTGTCATGAAGTTCATTTTCATGGTCTTTATTTTCTTCTTAACTCAAAGTTTTGTATATGGCAGGGACTGCTAACAACCATCAATGTTACATTGCATTCACATTCAACAATCAATTTTTTATCTCTTGAGTAAGAAATTAGCTTCATTGGCACATTAATTGACGACGTAGTAACTAAGGACCTCCACAAGCCATACTGAATGTTGACAAGGTTCTCATTTTGTCACAAGGCATAAGATCCATTTAGTTTACCAACCACATGGATACACCACATATTTGGGCAAATTTTATTTTTAAATGTATCTTCAATGAGTCATAGATCACAACAGTTTTGTAGTGAACATAGTGATCTTTTCTCTTTTCCAAAATAACTTGAGATTAATTATTCAAAATGCTACGGAGTTAGAGTGGTGAATCTCTTAACCTAGGCTTGGTATTCAGTTAGTTAAAACATCGACTTATGTTACATGCTAACAATGCATATAGTCATCTAACTCCTCTTGGACATGAGCTAGGGCTTATTGATGATCACATGTGGACATTGGTTGAGCAAAATCAAACACATATTGTTGTAGAAAAGTAGATATTGCAAACAACTCAAATTGTTAGTAGGATTTTTTATATGTGGTTGTCTGACTTATAGATGCAATTGTCATACACATATAAATTTTAAAAACTAGTAGTCAATTTTTTGTTGGATTGCTCAAATGTGAAATAAACATCATATTTAACAAGGAGCAAGACACTAGAGCAATGTAGATTATGTGGCACAAAGCAATTCCATACAAATGTTGCCCAAAGATATTCATGCATGGCATGTACACGTATAACAAATTCCAACATACATCAATTAAAATTACTGAACCATGAATACTAGTTTTTTTTTGGTCCATCTCTTCATCTTTGCTTCGAATAGGTGCAAGTGTTCTTTTCAATTGGTTTGCATTACATCATGTATATGTATTGGACTAGATATGTAGAACCTTCAACATGACCAAACAACAACAATCTATGTTTTTTTTTTGGAAGACCTTTTAACACAAACATGGCTTTCATTATTTTTTATTACAAAAGGTGTTTTCAAGTGGGTATTTCATTGATATAATGTCAAAATGAAACACTTTTAAACCTCGTGTAAAAGAATTCAGTATACTTGAATACATTTCATCTTTCACACAACTGTCCATATGAGTCCATATGCGATCCCTTTTAATCCTTATTGTTTAATCCACTCAAGGGTCAAGTATTTAAATCCATAATGGCAATTCATAATGTCCATGAAATACTTGTTACAAGAGTCTATAAATAGGACTCAAATGATGTTTAAGGACTTGCATAATATGCTTAAAGACTTGAGTGTAAATTGTCCATGGACTGACTTTGATGACTTAAACAATATGTAATGCAAAGACATTCCAGAGCATAAGGACTTGTTTTATTCAGTTTACCTTAAAGTTTTCAGAGAAATTGTACATAAGCATGAATCCATAGTTGAAGTAAAAGTTAGGCTAAAGGAATCCCATGAAATGATTAAAAAAATAAATGTCTAGGTTAAAAGGGTACATGACAAAAACAAGACATTGCATATCTAAATTAATTTGAGATCTACTAGTATCCAATTATGTAAGCACATTGCATCAGACAATGCAACAAATAATTAACAAATAGGCAAAAATTTCAACAACCACTCACCAACATATAATAGATTGTTTTTATTCATAACACAATATTGCAATCCAAACATTTCCAGAATGCATAAACCGTGTTTTGGGTGATGACAAAAATGACTTGAAACATCCTATATTTTACCATTGAAGATATAGATTGCAAACTTTTTTTTTAATGACTATTCCGTTACATCTTTGAACTAGAAAACAACACTACCTACTTACAATCTTAGATGCATGTAATTCTTGTACTCCAAATGGATTGATCAAAACACCTAATTATTACCCATTGTCATATTTGCATATTTAATATGCATATTTAATCATATGCTTCATGCAATTCTTCTATGCAATCTCCATGTTTCATGGAAATAAAAGTACAATGAAAGCTAGGTGACTTATGTCCATCTTTTCATCTATCATTCCTACATATTAATTTAATGAAGACAAATTATCTCAAAATTGTACAACATACCATTGTTTCCCTTGGCACATAAAAAATGTTCAAAATGCCATTAAAGCTACATGTGATAGCTTATACATGAATCCCAGACTATTGCCATAGTCATCAAGAAAATGAACCAAACTAGCTCTAGGCTTGCTAGAAGCCACAATATATATTTACATATATAACCTTAATATAAGTCTATCAAGGAGTTGCCACATTCTTTAGGAAAGTCTTGTTGCAGGCAACTTTGATGCATGCAAGTCACAACCCCTTTAGGATTCTAAACAACATGAAGTTTGAAGTCCATTCCTATCCCATACAATGACAACAAGTCAACAATAAACAACTTACAGCTTCAAGCATCAAGAGATGCAACCAAAGTCCATTTGACATATGGGAGTTTCCAATTTTCTTTCTAATAATTTAGATGTTTCATAGGTACAATTTGACTTATGTAGTTATTGCTTATGAAATTTATAGTCTATGTGGAATATATTTTTTGAATCTCAACTAAAATGATCTCCAATCACAAGGCAATGCAATTTAACACATGATGAAAACTACACAAATGTTCAAGCATGCAACAATTTTTTCGCATGTAACTTGCTAAAACAAAAAATTGGATTGCCCTTCAAAAAATTTACAAGTGTAGGAAAGACATAGACCTTCAGTATATGTGCAACTCATATAATTTGTGTGTCATTTGGACTTCTGGGCAAGATGGAGCTTTGTTGCTTGCCTGGTAGTTTTTGCATTGGAAATTATTATAGATATCGGTAGTTTCTTGTTATTGGTTTTTTTTGTAGGTGAATTACCCTTGATTGTAAACACTTTAGCACTTGAACCATGCTTCTTTCTCTTGGGTGGTGGATCATCACCATTGTCATCATCCACCTCCAAATCATCATTGTGTTTCTATTTTTTTTAAGGTCCTAAGTCTAATCTAGCTTCTCCACCTCCCTCATTGTTTATAAATTCATCACAACCATCTTCCTTATCAAATGTACTATCAGACCTTGTGTCATCCTCTTCGAGTTCCAAAATTTCCAATGAATCAAGGTTTGACTCCAATTGCAATTCCTTCCTTGTAGTACTAGGCATTATTGTTGCCTTTGTTGTTGCTACCTTGGTACTTGTAGGAACTTGTTCAATTGCATTTGGCTTTGGAATTGCAAATGCCACCTAACCTTGCAACTGATGTGGACTAATGATTTCATTAATGTTTGTTGTCAATTGTTGAAGATGCGCCAAAAGGTGTATGTTGCCCACACTGGGATTCACATTGGGTGTTCCAAGCAACACACTAGGAGGCATAAGCATAGTGGTTGCAATTCTAAAAATTGATGGTTGCATTCTTGACACAAAGTATGAACAAAGTTTTGTCACTACTCGTGCTACATGCTTAGAAGTTTGTAAATAAGGTGAAATTGATATTAATGTACAGTGAACTAAAGTATGGGTATTTAATCATCCCTAAATAAGATTGTAAATACTTTCTTAAAGGAATTAGACCTTTGTAACAAGATTGTTAAAAGACAATGTTAAGTGAAATTATACATGGACAACAATATATGTACACAACAATCCCTATACAAGACAAAGGTACACATTAGTCAAAATGACTTTCATAGGACTATATGTTGAAACACATATGTCCAATACAATCCATAATCAATAACTACATGTCCAAACATAAAAGTGACATTTCATGGACTTTATCCATCTACATGTACAATATTCTTGAGTATTGTACATGGAAAATTGAACTATCCAAAATCCACATTGCAGTCCTATATTATATGTAGTCTTATTATACTCATATGGACATTATAGTCCATACACACCTACAACACATGGACTAAGCTTAAACTAGTTATGGACATTAATCCCTAAGCACACTCTAACCCCCAAAAAGTCAGTAAGAAATTGATAGCATATGGAAAGGATACGTACTTAAATTAAGCTTGAATGTATTCTACTTAATTTAGTAATTATTTCTAGTTCATAGTTTGTAACTCTTTGTGTAGAATGTACATAATATTCTTATACAACAATGGAAAATATGCAAGTGTAAACCTAACGTAGCATTGGCATACTGAAAATTGACAACAATTCCCAAAAAAAGATAACACAAACTTCTTGAATTACAACAATTGGGTAGTAAATGGAGAGGAAGGTTTGACAATTCAATGAATGAACAAGTTAGGTAAGATCATGGATAACCATAGCTTAATTTAAGTACATATCCTTGAAACGTCTTTAGCTTTAGACACTGGGGTTGCTTGTGAGGCAAAAACATTTGTGTTCCAAGTTTCAAAACACTAGTTACCTTTCGCCACCCCTCATGCATCTCCTCTTTGCACAAAACAACTACACACTTAGTAGATTTGCTAAAATTTTTATGTGCACACCAACTGTGGTAGACATGTTTACAAGAAACAATTATCCCACCCCATAAAGGCTGAAGTGCCAACCCACAAAACGGACAATTTTCTACCCATAAACAAGTAGGATACTTGTTGTTATCCTCTTCAACAAGGATTGAAGGCGAAGGAATACAAGGAGTTGTAACATACCCTTTCTAAACCCTTTGAATGTGTGTTTCCACTGCACTATGGTGGCATTGACATGTGGTGACTTTCTCTTCCAAATCATACATATAATAGTTTGCCAATTTTGAATATATCTCCATCTTTGTAGACATTCAAAAACATACGCATCAAATAAGCTAGTAACCAAACCAATAACATCTTGATGCGACTTAATATTCTTTTGCGCATTTTCTATTTCTTCCTCACCAACTAATTATTCAAGATCCTTATAGCAGGTGGCCATCTTTTCTCTTGCAACATATGTAAGATGGTTGTGATATTCAATTTGGTTTCAAACTCTAAAAATAGAGTGTGCAACCTTTTTTTAATTATAATTTGCCATAAGAAATTTGCCTTCTGCATCATGGAGCCTAGCTAGCTTTTGTGTGTGTGAGGCATTGTTGTAGATCTTCATCAACTACACAAGAATATTGAATGAATTAAAAACACATAATCTGAAACCACAAGCTAGCTTCAAAGCCTATAGATTGCTTCAACCAAGTCAAAACCTTAAACTTTTGTGGTCGATAATAGAAATACATTAAGAGTTTCAAAAATAAAAAGTTGTTTTAACCAAGTTGAAACCCTAAACTGTTCAACCTTGCAAATGATTATAAATATTTACAAATGCAAACAAAAGCTTCAAAGTGAAGAGGTCATTTCCACCAAATTGAAACCATAAACCTTTCAACCTCACAGATGATTGTAGAAAAACGTTAATAGCTTTCAAGATTAAAATTTGTTCCAACCAAGTTGAATTCCTAAATAACTCGACCAACTTGTACATGATCACAAAAAAAAAAAACCGTTACAAAGTTCTAAGCAACACATAACCTCTTGGTTCATCAGCATCAATATCAAAAAAATTAAGACTTAAAAAGAATCAAAGAACATCAAACCTCTAGACATGCTCAACATGCCAGAATGACAATCATTTTCGGCACTGCCATCTAAAGGTTCATTACCATCGTTGCCTTCGTTTAAACTTATTGACTCCACTTGCTCATCTTTTGCTTCTGCTTTTGTTGTTTTTTAATTCATCCACTCTACATATACTACCTAGTTCATCAATTTCCCCATCTTCTCACATGCCAATCCTTTCGCCATGCCCATAGAAATCAACCTTGATGTTGGAACATAGGGCTTTTGGTGTATTATCATCCACAAAGATTCCATTTTCTCTATGAACTTTGGGTCATCAGTATGCACGTAATTATAACCATTCTTGTTTGCAAGTGGCTCGAAAAGCTTGAAGATATATATTTTTAGCTATATCTTTGGGAACCTTAACATGCTTTGGACTTAAACCTTGAGCACTAATGTCATATTGTTTTACAAAATGGATTTGAGTCATACATATCTCATCTCCTAGTTTAAGAATTTTAACATAAAATGGAGATGTAAACATTGGTTTGTTTACAAGAGAATTGTAATATCCTTCCACCTTGATTTTATTTGCAGCTCCAACCGACTTTCCACTCTTTTGGCTATTTCCTTCGTTCGTAGTAAGACTAACATCATTCACCATGATTATTAAGTTAAAAACTTAACAATGATTTTTGGTAATATGTATTTTTATAAAAAGACAAATAATGCACAATAATCATGACAAGTTTTGACTTTTAATTGTGATGGTGCAAGTGTGCAAAACTTTGTGCAAAACGCGAAACACTAGGGCTCAACAATGACCAAATGATGGTGCCATGGGTTTGAAATTTGAAATGCCCGCCAATTTCGTTTAACACCTTTGCAAGGTTCTTCTAACTCAAATATAGGGTTCAAATATTATGTGGTCATGATGGAAAAGGTGCTGAAAGATCCTACGACTCATGTATTTGGAGCATTCATTCATTATTCAATTTTTCTTTTAAAAAATATGTCTATGGAGTTCTCATTTGCCCTTTTTGGTCCACCTTAAACTGCAACTTCCAAGAAAAATCCATGATCCCCCTCCACTTATTGAAGTCGATGGTGAATAAGAATATGAAGAGGACATTTTACATTCAAGGATTTATAATTGTCAACTCCAATATCTTGTTCATTAACATGGGTATGATGTGAATGAACACACTTGGGAACCAATCAAAAACCTATCAAATGCCATGAAAAAGGTGCATAAGTTTCATTGACAATATCCAAACAAACCCAAGTTTGCTCTTCATGGAACTCGTTGCTAGAAAGGGAGGTGATGTCATGGATGCCAATGCCATGGAGTTCATTCATTTGAATGTTCATCCATGTAATTAACTTTTAATATAGTTTTAGTTCAATTTTCATTAATTTTCAATTAAGTTTTAATTCACTTCCATTTAACTCATAATTCATTTTTAGTTTATTTTTAGTTCACTTCCAGTTAACTCATAATTCGTTTTTAGTTAATTCTCAATTCACTTCCATTTAACCCATAATTCATTTTTAATTAATTCCTAGTTCACTTCCATTCAATTCATAATTCGTTTTTAGTTAATTCTTAATTCATTATAGTTAAATCTTAGTTAAATTATAGTTAAGTTTGAGTTCTCAATTAACTCCCAATTAATTATCAATTAACTCCTAGTCAATTTTGAATTAAATCCCAATTATCTTTTAATTAACTCCTAGTTAATCGTTAGTTGATTCTTAATTAAATCCTAGTTAACTTTAATTAACTCCCAATTGATTCCTAATTAAGTCTCGATTAATTTTCAATTAAGTTTTAGTTAATTCATAGTTGACTCTCGATTATGAAGGTTTTTAAAAAGCTTCCTTATTCGACACACACTTAGAATCCTCCTTGGAAGCTTCCTTGAGTTAGGTCCCCAAAGGGGTAAAAATAGAAGTATGACCTCTCATTTCCTTTAACATGTTCAACACTAATCTTAAGCATGATTTGATATCATAACCTTGTCATTTTTTTTCATGTTCATGTTTACATATGTTAGCATAATAAATATTCATCTTCACATTTGTCTAACACATTTTGTGTTCTTGTTCTTAATTTTTGAATAGCATAATCTTGTTTTGTTTTTTATTTGAAAGTTAAACTTAGACCTTTCCTTTAGCCTTTGTTCTTGTGGATTTTCATGTCCTTAACATTTTGATCAAGAAATAAACATTTGATGGCAAGTGATCCAACAAATGACAATGAAAAATCGCCTACTATCAAATTCGTGATTGAGATTGAATCAAATGTACTTTGGAGTTGGATTGTAGTGAACCAAGTTAATGGGCCAAATAATTCCTTTGATCAATCGTACCCCAACATCGTAGACATATTTTTTGTGGAATGAATCGAATAATTGATTAGGCAAAACATTTGGTTTGGATGGACATGGCAAGAGTATTGTGATTATGTCAAACTCTGTACAAGCCTTGAATGTTGGAATTGCCTACACGACCAATTTGTGGAACTACCTCTACACCTATAAGAAAGTAATATTAATAATCTCCACAAAGGAACACACATTTGGTCATAAAAAAGGGGAGTATTAAACATATAAACTAGAAACTTGTTTGAACATACCTCAGCTACTAATGTTAATTTGTATGTTAATCCTTACTAGAGTAATTGGACTCGTTGCACTTTATGCACCTTCAAATTCTAGTGAAAATTCATAATTCCAAGTACCCATAAATGTTTTTAAAAAAAAAGAATGCACCATGATATAATTATTACAAAAACATGTTATTTTGATTAGAGAATCTAGTGAAGAAGGACCCCATTTCAATAGACATCACAAATACCATCTTGTCAATTTGGACAAGTCGATTTGGACATGTCTTGTGTGACTAGGTTGGTTCTTTTTATTAACAAACTATTGGACTATTTGATTAGTCATTTTAACTACTAGATAGTGGAGCATTTGACTGGTCAAATTTCTATTCAATTTTTTTTGGGATTATTTCTAATTTTTTTTTTTTATAGGTAGGTAGGTTGTAAAAAAGCAAGTAGGTAAGTGGTAGCCTAGCCTACCTAACCTAGCCTACCTACCTTAACCCTTTAAGCATGTATATATGTTAAAAATATTAAGAATTGAAGTACCCCTCACCTCCCCAATGATAAACCAAATCCTTACCAAGTCTTACACCTTTCAAAGTTGACAAATTTTGTTAAGAAATTTATTTCATTTATTTATTTCACATCATTACACTATAAGAAAAAAGGTTTTTTGCAATTAGACTTGTCATTTAGTTTTTGAATTGCAATGACCATTTGCAACTCACTGTATTTCTACACCCATGAATGCTATTGGACAACTTACATGAACTACAAGATATGATAATCATCGTAAATACAATCATATTCTAGTGCAATTTAGTCACAACAATTCCTTTTCAACTACTATGCAGCTCCCTATGACTATAATTATAAAGTCATGTTGATGTCATTTTTCATCCATTCATCAAAATTTAACACATGGCATTATGAGGATTTTTTGGTGATTTAAATAAATATGTATTGATATCCATTGTCCATTATGATTATTCATTTAAAATGGTCTTAAATTATGACACGTGGCACAATCAAAAGTTGCCATGTGGCATATTAATTGAATTTTGGTATATATAGGTAGGTTGGTACATAATTATAGGTAGGTAGAAAAGTAGGACCTACTTACTTAGGCATGCAAGTAAGTAGGAAGGTAGAGAGGTAGATGAACTAAAAAGTAACCACATTAAAAAAAAATTGTGTTTTGCTTTTAAGGTTAAGCTTTTATGAGGTCATCCCAATATGGCACACGTATTTTAATGTGAAAATAGAAGAAGGCAAACTTATCCTTGGGTGGTACCATTAGGAATGTCACACCCCAAATTTTTGGGACCCATCCAATTTTAGGACAATATAAGATTCACAAAGAAAGTTTTTCATTCCAAATTATTTATCAAAAGGTTTTCCCAAATCGTGTAGAATCCAAAATTTTAATTAAATTTGTTAAAAAAAATGTTTTGATATGGAAAATGAATGCATAAGGACAAAGTTTCAAGAATGTAACACAAGGGATTTTTTTTATGAGGAACACAAAAGGAATCTAGTTTCTGGGAAATTTTCTTGGATGTTGATTTTTAGGAATACTTTCAAAAGCCAACCTATTTAATAAAATAAATTATTCAATCAATTCTTATTTAATTATGAATTTTTAAAGTCAAGATCATGAAGTCCTAAAAGGCCATTGATGTAAAAAACACATGTGATGACTATTTTCATCTTTTGTTATTTTAATGACTATTTTGGATCATTCTCTTGTGCATGTACTAAATAAACAAGAAAAAACATTTAATGTGTAAAAAGTAAGGACATTTTTTTTATAAAAATGAGGAATCGGATCAAGAATGGGTCAAGGATGCTTCAAGAATCAAAATGTTAATGCATATTATAGGTTTTTGGGTGTTCATAGGTGGGGAAAACAAAATCCACTTAGTCCAATCAAATAAACCAATTTGTAAGTAGATGGAATCTTATTTCCTAAATTGGGTCCAACCTTGTGATTTTGGCAATGTGGTTCCTAGTGGTACACCCAAGGATATTTTTGCCCAAGAGAACACGCCTCTTTTATATAGTTTATGAAATGAAATCTTGAAGGTAAAACATATGGGTTAAATTTTTTAGTTGCACCCTAATCGCAATTGAGTCACAATTACAAAAACCAAATTCCCACATGCTTTGTGTTTGATTTTCATTGTGTAATTAATCTAAATCTGATGATTAATTATATGACATAATTATTTGAGATTTAATTATTTTAATTAAATACGTGATAATTAATTATCTGGATTAATTGTTTCAATTAATTTATACAATCCAGACAACTTATAAAGTATGAGATAATTGATTATCAAAATAATTTTTAAATAATTAATTATCACAATAATTATATTGATAATGGGTGATTTAAAATCAAATAAAATTCAGTAATTATTCCCTTAAATTAACAAAATTTATTATCTAACTTATTAGTTAGTGAATTTATATAGTTAATTATTCGATAATTAATTATCTGATTTTAGATGTTTATTTTTTAAAAATTAATAAAATTTTATTTATTATGAAACATTAAATAATAAACACGAATTTTAGTAAAAGACATCGAGTTATATAATGATATATTCATATGTACACCCTTATTGAATGACTTTTAATTTCAATTGAAAAGCAAGCTTTCATTTTCCCTGCAATTTTATGGTTTGATATGTATGTATGTCAACATGAAATTGTGAATTACAATGTAGTGGAATATTATTAATACAAAAATTGAACACCGATCACAAAAAAAAACTATATTGTTTACTACAATATTTTAAAACAAGTTATTTGGTTAATTATGCAAAAATGAATGAACTTATTTCACAATTTTTTAAAATTAAATTGAAGGATAATTACTTTCTCTGATTTTTGGTTCAAATAAATTGAATAAATAAACCATAATTAATACTTAATGTTTAATAATATTTTTAAAATTATATATTAAATATGCCACAATATGCAATCATTGTGGGTGCCAAGGGGCTATCCACAAAAGAATCAACTATTATTAATTATGGACATACTCACATGTAGCCTAGAAAAACTTTAGGTGTATAAGCTTGAATACCTTGATGTACCTTGAATATGAATATTTTAAATATAGTTTATGTAGCACCGGGATCCAATTTGAGGTCTACATATTCACATTTTATATGGATAGTGAATATGCAGTACTTTATTGATGGCCAAGTAGTGACACTATAATGGCCATTCATTTGTAAAACAATGCCAATATTGTGGCCCCGTAATGGCACATAAGTAACAACTAATGGCATCTAGGTAACCACGTAATGGCATAGTTGTGGCACAATAGTGGGGAACTAATAGTACAATAATGGCCACTTAGTGGCAACAAGGTGGCCAACCAATTACACAAACATACTTCATAATTGAAAACAAATTACAAAGTTTGTACCTCATGGACAATGGGAATGCACATTGTAATCGCATGTATGAAAATTGTATGTTAGTTGTAGAAAAATTGCTCAATGTGTAGCTCGTTTTTAATAGTCCTAATTTAATTACACGTTACAACTACAATGCAATTCCTTAAAAAATCAAACATAGTTGACTACGTGCATAAGTTTGGTGCATATAAATTATTGTATTCAAAACACATTTAGAACTATGGTGCAACTATCAAACAATTAGCTTATTTTCTAACGTGAAAATCTATTTATTAAATCACCATATTTATAAAGTGTAGTTGCATAGGAGTTGCACTTTAGAAGACATAGTTGCAACACAATTGTATTTGAGTGGTTTTTGAGTTCTAGTTGCATGGCAATGTGGTTTCTATGGACATGATTTCTCATAGTGTTAGGTATGTAGGTAAGTAAGAAAGGTAGGTAATTAGTAGGTAGGTAGAAGGGTAAGTAAGTAGGTAGTTGTAGTCCATGGGAGTTAGGTAGCTAACAAGGTAAGTGGGTAAGCAAGCGTTATTTAGGTAGGGATTTCGGATGGTAGGTGGGAAGTGGGAGGTATGTAGGTAAGTAGGTTGGCATGTAAGGATGTAGGATTGTAGGTGGGAAGTAGGAGGTAGGTAGGTATGTAAGTAAATAGGTTGGTAGGTAAAAATGTAAGATGGTAGGTCGGAAATACAAAATAGGTAGGTATGTAGGTAAGTAAATTGGTATGTAGGTAGGTGTAGGTTATTGCCATGCTTAATTAATAACTATTTTGACCATTTAGGTAACATAAGATGTCCCATTTTATTAGAACACCATCGTCCATTTTGACTAAGGATGTCATTTTGCTTTGTCCAACTTGATTAGATGTCCTAGTTGACTAGATGTCTTAATTGATTAAAAGTCAATGACCAATGAGCTTCAACACATTGTTGTTGTTGTTGTTGTTGTAGAAGGTCAACATGGACAAAAAATCACAATAGAAAATCTATAATGCAATAGTTAAAATTCTTGAAAAAAAAAACCATTGACCCAAGAGTTCAATGGGTTAAAAAAATGTTATAAGAACTTGAGTTTATAAAGGTTGTTTAGAAATAACAACATAAGAAAGAAGCAACTAGATAGGCAATTAAGGAAGCAACTTTCACAAAATAAATTAAAAAACTAAAGATACATACATAAAATTCCAACCAAGCCATAAAGATTAAAGAGCCAAACTTGGAAATTATTGCAGTCCAATATGTAGTTACTTGGTGGTGTTGTATGATCGATTTGTAGGCCAAGAATTGATTGAACTTGTAGAAGTTTTGGATGATGTTGGGTGAAAGTATCCTTGGGTGTTACCACTAGGAACCACCTTAAGAAATGAAAAAGGAACAAAAAAACAACCAAATCATTTTCATGGGCTTTTTATTTTTATTTTTTTCACAATTATAAATTTTTCCCTCATGTTTATCAATTGCATGCAATAATATATGGATTGAAGTTTATTTTGGAATTATTATTTTTTGAATTTTTAAATATATATATTCTTAATTAAAATGGCCCCTTCATAAAATGATAACCTTAACTTTGGAAATAAATAACTAAATTATACTTACAATTAATCTCTTAATAAAACCTAAAAATAGAATGACCTCCAAATAACTTAGAAAAAAATCCCAAGAAAAATCCCAAATTATGTTTCAAATTTTTGTTTTTAACTAAAATTTAAAGAAAAGAACCAATGTTACATTCCTGAAACTTTTTATAAATGCAATGATTATAAACATCAAAATACACAATATTTTTAATGTTATTGAAATTCCAAAATCTATGGAACCTAATAAATGCACTCATTATAAAAAAAAATGAAAATATTTATTTAAGTGTTTCCTATGATTTTTCAAAGTTTGATGGGTCTATGAAATCAAGGTGTGACAGTTCCTTGTGGTAGCACCCAAGGAAATTCTTACCTTGTTGTGAATGGTATGCAAAAATGGCATATTGAATAAACCAAAGGATACGAAAACAACATAGATGAACTATTGGAGAAATTACATCTAGAGGAAGAGGATGAATAGTTAGATGAAAAAGAAGTAAAGATTTTAAAAGTAAGGCTTACACTTGTGTTCTCGTTATATAAATGGTACCCCACACAACATGAGTTGAAAAAACAATAAATCTACCAATGGAATTGGTAGATGAGCAAGCAACAACAATAGTTGTTGTGGAAAATACCTCTTTAGTAATCCACTAAGACAAGGTGTTGGTTGAGTCAGAACCACTACGTCCATATATGTTGCACCTAGGAGAGGAGCAACCTATAATGACTAATCATGAAAACATGGTTTTTGAAGAAAGTGAGCAAGGCATAATGGTAATTGGAAAAGGATGTAATCATAAGGAAACATTTATGGAGCATGAAAAAATTGAGCCTTCACAAGTGGAAATCCCAATTGTGCTAACCATAACTCTAGAAAAAACACATGTAAAACATCACTTCTTCCAAGAAACAAGGGAAAGAAGACCAATTGGTAGTCTAAATTCACCAAGAGTGGGTGTTCCCTTGTTGGCATAACATGTTCAATTAAAAATTGCAACTTTCAACAACTTGTTATACATTCTCATGAAGGTCAAGTACATGTTGCCTACGTTTCCAAACCCAAAAAGTTACTATATTGTATATTGGTTACAAACTTGTTTGTAAATAGGTCTAACACCACCCATGATTGGAGTAAGAATCACAAAAAGGGAATTCTTCACTATGTGGGTAGTCAATGGCTCGGAATTTAAATAGTACTCGAAGTACAACCTCCTTTATGGGTACATCATTTACAATGAACCCAAAGGTTATGCAAGGTTATAAGGAGAAATTGGGTCTTTAAAGGTGTATGCATTATGATATTATTGTTGTTTAAAGGTTGCTTACCACCAATACCATTATTGAAGGCAAATAATGCAACTGGGAGCTCCAATTTTCACTGTGCAATTTCCTAGTTGGCCAAGATTAATTATTGTGGATTATGTTTGAAAATGACCAAATTAATGGAAAGTAGCAATGTAAATTTACCAAGAGTTGGCACAAATGAAGAAATTGGGTATTGGTTTTCCATTAATTGTTTAAAGGTATGGGCCAACCGAAAAGGGATGCGCAATGGGCATTTGGGTAAAGATCCTCTCGTCTTGATTATTGTCATTCATCATATGTGTCATTGGACATTCAAACATAAGTGGCCCAAAGTGACTCATTGAGTACATTACTAGATGTGTTTACCTCACCCATTAGATCCAAAACAAAGAGGAAAATGCATTTATGAGGAACCATTGACCTTTGCCAATGATGATGAGTCATTCACATACTTCCAAGTGAAGAAATATCACCAACCAACTTAAAGGATGAGGAGTTGGTGCCTAGGAACAAAAAGAAGAAGAAATTAAGGACACCTACACTATTACAAAAAAATGCAGTCAAAATGTCCACAAAAAACATGATTGGTCAAATTTTCTACGTAATATATATTTTTAGATTATTACCCCATAAAACTATTTGTGTATGTAAGTCTATGTAGGAAGGTAGGTAGGTTGTATATAAGTTTAGGTAAGTCATAAAAATGCAAGTAGGTAGGTGGTAGCCTAACCTACTTAACCTAGCCTACATACCCTAACCTTTTAAACATGTATATAGGTTACAAGTATTAGGAATGGAACCCCTCACCTCTCCAATGATAAACCAAGTTTTTACCAATGGACCACACCTTCCAAAGTTGACAAAACTTGTCAAAATTTTGATCTCATTTGTTTATTTCACATCATTAATTATGTAGGTAAGTAAGCAAGGTAGGTAATTAGTAGGTAGGTTGCATGATGTTTGGTAGGTAGAAGGGTAGGTAAGCAAATAGCTTATAGTCCATAGGAGGTAGGTAGCTAGATAGGCAAGTGGGTAGGTAATAGGGATTTCGGATGGTAGCTAGGTGAGAAATAGGAGGTAGGTAGGTAGGGTTGTATGATGATAGGTGGGAAATAAGAGGTAGGTAGGTAGGATTTTATGATGGTAGGTTGGAAGTATAAGGGAGGTAAGTAGGGTTTTAATATGGTAGGTGGGAAGTAGGAGGTAGATAAATAGGTAGGTAGACTGAAGTAGGAGGTAAATAGGTAGGTAAATAAGTAAATATGTAAGGATGTAAGATGGTAGGTGAGAAATAGGAGGTAGGTAGCTAAGTAAATAAATAAATAGGTAAGGATGTAAGATGGTAAGTGGGAAGTACGAGGTAGGTAGGTAGGTATGTAGGATGGTAGGTGGAAAGTATGAGGTAGGTAGGTAGGTAAGTTTGTAAGATGGTAAATGGGTAGGTATGTAAGTAGGCCTACATTGTTGTTTTGTTTAGTTAGTAGTTATTTCAACCAATTAAAAAGCATAGGATGTCCCATTTGGCTATAACACCATTGTCTATCTTGATTAAAAATGTCATTTTGTTTTGTCCAACTTGACTAGATGTCCCAATTGATTAGCAGCCATTGGTCATTTTTTTGTTCAACTTGGCTAGATGTTCATTTTGAAATATAATCAAATAGGTAACTTTAGTCAAGTTTATTAGTAAAAAATACACATGTCATTCAAGCATCGGGCCTATAGTCAAAATGTATATGTCTATTAGTAGAAAATTACTTGTTAATAAACTTAGACCTTTTGAAAAACCATGAATTGTAATAGTGTTAACCAACCTTCAATGCCATCACCAATAATAAACAAAGTTGTAGCAAGTCGAACTTTAATTAATCAAATCACCCCACTCTTTCCTCCTAGACCAACTTATGGAACATTCCAATATGCAACACAAAATAATTAACATCAAAGGTGATAAATTGTATGAGGACATGACAATTGTAAAAGGGGGATAATGTTAAGGAAAGGAATTAGCCACTAAGAAAAATAGAACAATGGGTAGGAAAATACATTGAAACCTAGCAAGGACTTAACATGTACATTTAGTATCTGACAACAAGTTGACTAGATACTAGCTGACAAAATGTTAACCAATTAGATGCAAGCTGGTTATATGCAAGTCAGTGATATGTAAGCCAATTTGTAAACATGCCAAGTAATGAAGGGCATTTGGCTACTAATATGGTGTAAGTTGAATATAAGAAAATGGCAAGAATGGTGTAGTCAACTAGCAAGTAGCTATAATGGTTATAGATTTTTCTAAAACATATCCACCTAAGGTATGTATATAAGGATTAAAGGAAGACTAAGGAGGGGCTGGCCAAGAAGATTTTGTAGAGTCACAAATGATGTCTTTTTGCAACTATGTGTAATGAAGGCAAAACCTCAAATTTTGAAAAAATGATTATTGTGCCCTGCATTGAAATATATATATGGTGAAATTATCAAATGAGGAGGGGTTCTAGATGGGGGCTTTATATAAACTTTGTAAAAGAAGGTCAACAATAAGGTAAGTCTACATGAATAAGTCTTGACCTTTGGGTATGTGGTATTTAGAGCTATGTAAGGGACAAAAACCCAATAACTATATATTAAGGAAAGAATATTTAGAAAAATATAGTTAACATGGACTCCCATTCCTTCGGGGAGGCATAACTTTTGCATCTCTCCACCAAATCACCTAATTTTTATGGGTATGGATGTGCCCAAAGGCAAAGCACAAATTATTGTTGGATATTATGCGTCCAAAAAACCCTCATAGTGTGAAAATTCTTCTAGAATCCTTATGTGTTTGGTGACTAACTTAGTTAGCTTATTTTTAATGGAAAATATATTTGGAAACCATCCAAATGATAGCCTAATTGTGTTTTGATTTTTGATTTTTTTTGGGTAATTGCATTTAGGGCAACCAAACTTCCAAGAAAACACAATTCAAAATTTTGAAGTTTCAATATTCAAGGGATTAGATGTTAAAATCAAGATTTTAATACAAAGGGTTAGAACATAGACCTTTTGAACAATCATGGTGTTTAATTACAAAAAGATGAATACCAAGTAGGGTTGTCTTGTTTATGTGTGTTGTTCTAAAAACTTGAAGGGGAAGTTGAAGATTTGTCATAAATTGAATTGATTTTTTAATTGCTAGTCTCAACCATACTTACCTTTAACTTCAATGCCCAACTACTAAAAAAGTCGATATTGTTTATATATTTTTGGAGCATAACATTCGCATAAGTTTTCATCTTAAATGCCCAACATGTACAACCCATAAGTAGCCCACAATTTTCACCATGTTTATTTGAACAATTCATTTAGTTTTCAAAGCCTTCATTTTGGCATTGGTTGCTTTCACATTAAGGTTTAGGGTGGCAAATTAATTCTTTTGACCATTTTAGATGACATAATCATCTAGTGATGGTCATTCATTGATAATAATGACCAAAATGTATAATGAACTATTATTTTTCTTTAAATAATCCCTAGCCTTTTTTGTCATGAATGGCCTTGCCATACCCATTATGTTGGGTGCATCACCTAGTTCACCTTAATTGGCTTGCCTTGTGCCTTACCCAACATAATGGGTAGAGACTTGACCATCCATGGTACATTAGTAATTATTTCCGCATGCATACTTTCCCATACAACTATTGAAATGTGCTTTCAATTATTGGCATATGGAAGTGTACATTGTTTCGAGTGGCAATTTTAGGGTTTTTGCAAGTCCATGTTGCACTTGATAGATGTGTTTGTGGCAAAATCCACTTTCCACATACCACTTGCAAGTCACTATGGGGCGACATGACTTATTTTACTAGCACATTACACTAATATTATACTTGTGTTCCATGTGTGTTCCATTATAATGGAGTTGGCACCTTGCAATTTAATGTTAATGGATTGTAACTGGAATGTCATAAATGTTGTAGTGATTAATTACATCACTTTCATTTTCTAGGAGTAATAGATAGCTTGCACATGTACCTCGATCTCCCAATAGTTGTATTGAACCATGCACATTGCATTGTTGTAGGTGTTTTTTGTCCCATACAAGGTGGGTGGTGGAGATTGGCAAGTAATTGTGCAAAATGAAACACGGGCTCAACGGGTGCATGGTGAAATTGTGGACATGATGATTGGAACAAACATAGATGGGGTGTTCATGGACATGCAAATGGTTGGTGTAGTAAGAGATAATGCAAAGGACATTGAGAAAGGGAGGAAGTGTTGGTAGCAAAAGTAGAGTGAATGGACCATGCCATTGTTGACATTGAGGCATTAGAAAATGATGGATAAGCTTTTGTGGAACTTGACTAAGTTCTTTGCTAGGTCTCAAATTTGTAGAACATAACATTTTACCCATATAGTGCCTATGTAGAACTATTTGATGGGTGATACCAATGTAAGCTTATAGGTGTGTAAATAGTTTGGGCTAAGTGAATCGAAGCACAATGCTTTAAGAGATTTTTTTCTAACATGTGCATTAGACATCATTTTGATAATAACATGTACAATGTTTTTCCAACCTCCATTGGGCATAATGCCTCAATGCCACGATTGTAATTTTGGGATTCCACATGGTATTTAAACATGACATGAAACTAATTGCAAACCTTTCAACTCTTTACAAACACTTTGCATGTGAAATAAAGTTGCATGGGGAGTGGAGGCCCATTCCATATTGCATTCCAAGCACTAGTAAAAAAAACATGCGACCCATTCCATCGGTAGGCAACAACAAGAAAATAAAATAAAATAAAAATTACAATTAAATCCATGCCAATGGTATTTCTGGAGTGGTCCGTTAGGAGACCATTATACATAATGACTAATGGTTTGGTAGTGATTTTTGTTGGGGACATTTGGGCGGGGTTGGACGTATTCCATTCAAATGGATTTGAATGGAGTTGTCATAATGGAATAGGATGTGATCTGGTGTAGCGTGGAGATGTGAATTTTGGGTACTTCGACCATATCCATGTTGACACAAGTAATATATGAATCCATATAAGTTGTGGTTTTAATTTCAAATATCATCAAAATAAACCCATTTTACCGCTAACATAATTTTCATGAAATTATTATGGGTGTGATTTTAAAATAATGATACGTAGTTTTTCAATGCTAGAGTTGTTATATAATAAACGAATCAAATATATATTATGACATGTGAAATTAAGTTGGTAAGCTAAACCTTGCCCAACTATTTTTGAACCTTTACTAGTTTTTAGTTTAACATTAATAATACATGATGTGAATATAAAAACGAAATTAAATCTTACACCAAAAAATATTATTTTAATTTAGTAACTTAAAATTGATTAATGGCATAACACATGTGTATGAAATGTGGAACTAAGTTGTTAATTCGAAGTCCCACATATGTTGCACAATAATGTTTCCATGGAATAACTTAAAGTATGTTTAACCCCAGACCTTGCACTATATTTACATTCTTATACCATTCTCATTTTCTATGTATATACATATTTAAAATTCAAACTTCAAACATATTGGTTTATAATCCATTTTTATTTGAACATGTGGAGTTTTTAATGGTTATACTTTAGAACTTGATCCCACATTTTTCATGCAATAGTTTATTTTTTAGAATTGCAACTAATATGTACAATTCAAGGTTTTCCACCTTTAGGCCATTATTATTTTGTAAAAAAATTGAAATATCTTTTGTTAATCTTATTTGTTAGTTACAACTTAATGTTATTTTGTTTTGAATGCACATATAGGTGCTAATAAAAAGCTATTGCATTTATAAAAAAACAAGTTTTGTGCCTTAAAAACAAAACTAGTTTTAAAAAGTCATATTTTCATACTATAAAAAATAGTCTAAAAACCCTAACTATTTGTTTAAAAGCCTAGATGCCAACTAAACAACTATATTATGAAATGATTATGTGTGTATATTGGAATGACTTAAAAATTACAATTCTAATATTTTTATTGGATATTGGCTTTGCTTACTATAATGGATCAAATATATGTTGATGTATTTTGTTTTATTTTGTTTTTTGAAAACCAATTGCATACCCAACCTAAAAAGTTGTTGGCACCCTCAAATCAAGCTCATTGGCAAAGGGTTGGCAAGAACTTCATTTGTGCTCTAGTAGGTATTGTGAAATGAACACTACGAGTCAAAATGAATGGTCTAGCATGTGCATAATCTTGGGTGCCTTCATCTTAATGTTAAAAACCCAACCTAACATGTGTTTTGACAACTTAAAAAATTGAAGCTCCAAAATACAAAATAATCTAACTTTCTATGAAAATATAAGTCCCACATATGTTGCATACTATTGTTTCCATGGAGTAACTTAAAGTATGCTACCTCGAACTATACAAGATGTTAACCCACAAACCTTACACTCTATTTACATTCTTATACCATTTTCATTTTTGAAGCATAAACCAAAATTTTAAGTTCAATTGTCAAACATATTTGTAATCCATTTTTACAATTATACTTTAGAACTTGATACCACTTTTTTCATGCAATAGTTGATTGTTCATAACTAGAACTAATATCTACAATTCAAGATTTTTTACATTTAGGCCATTTATTATTTTGCAATGGAAATGCAATATCTTTTGTTAGTCTTGGTTGTTAGTTACAATTGAACTTTATTTTGTTTTGAATGCACATATAAATGCTAATAAGTGAGGGTATTGCATTAAAAAAAACCTTTGTGCCTTCCAAATAAAATAAATTGGAAAAAGTAATATTTATGGATTGTAGAAAATGGTTGAGAAACCCTAGATGCCATCTAGGCAACTATATTATAAAATGATAGTGTGTATATTGGTGAGGGGAATATTATGTGCTAAAAATTATAGACTACCTACATCAAACAAAGATTTGAAGGGGTATTAAAGGAGGGACCCCCCCCCCCCCCCACCCTATTGTCACTTTATTTTTTTATATGCACATATTTTAGTTTCCCTATATTCATTTAAATTTTTAGTTTATGAAGCTTAGAAAATAAATGAAGATTTTTCTTTCAAAAGAGGATCACTTGCACATTGAATTGGGACATGGAAAAGTAGTTGCCTAAATACCTTTTAGGAAGTCCTCTCACTATGGTAGGAGTAGCAAATGGTCATTACTGCAATTTTCATTACAACTTAAATTTAAGAAATTCTGAGATTAGACAACAATATGCCAATACAATTTGTAATTTCAGATATTAATATTGTCCAATGCAAGTTCAATCCTCTAACTAATTCCTAACACACAAATGAAAAAATAGAAATAGAACAAGAAACCTAACTTGAAAACAATTCCTATGATATTGCAATGTAACATGCTTAACAACTTACATAATCATGATAAAATATAAAATAATTACTTTTAAGCCATTATACATGAGGGGTTGAACAAATTTATTATGGCACTATTAATTTTGCACATCATTTTGTTGTTGTCAATGATTCATTGTGACCCAAAACCACTATCTCATAGACCTTGTGAAATATTTCGTAAAGATATACAAGTTTGATAATCAATTGTTTAGTAAACTAAACAGTAAACAATATTTAAATTACAAATGAAAAATGGAAATGAGAGAGAGACATGAATCAAATAAAATTATCATTCTAAGACAAAGTTGAACAAACTTGCTTTCAAAAGGAATAATTAGCCTTCGATTGATAATAGTTAAAAGATGCAATATGTAACATACAAATGGAAAACAATACATGAGATCTTGAGACAAGCTCCCTCATAATCTACTAATTGAACCCACTATATATATGTATGTATGTATTATTTATTTAATTTTAATTTTAAAATAAGAATAAACATATTACAAATTATAAAATCTACCCAACAAACAATATATAAGACCTTACATATTTACTCACATATTTTATAAATTCAAAAACAATTGGGCCAAAGTTAGTTCAATATTAAACCAAATCAATATAATAAAAATAATGATATATGTCTATTTGTATTGTTCTTATCTCCCTATTCAAGCCTACTCACCTAGATGGAGATGAAAGGAAAAATTGACATGTGGCCTTTCATGTCTATGTTACGTATATTAAAATAATGTAATAATATATCTCTTTCAAGCCTATTTACTTAACCCCTTTTTGGGCATATACATGGACATGAAAGATGTGATGAAACATAGAGAACCATATGGGACCATAAGAGGGGGGGGGTGGGGAGGGGGTTTGGAAAAAGGGAGAAAGACAGGCAAAGGCATTGCACTCATTTGACTAATAAAAAATAATCAATTACATTTTTTAATATAATAATGGTGCTATATTTAAAATACTTAATTATTATCTGGTTGCACTCCTTCAAGGGGCCCTGTGATCGATTCTTCAAAAGAGATTCTGGTTTCACTTTCAGTTCTGGTCCACTTCTGAGCAACCTGGACCAGAACCAGAATCAGACTGGAACCGGGTGTGTACCACTTTGGTTAGGTAGGGAACTGGAACCCAACAGAGAACAGTATCCTGACCACTTATCATCCATCCATCCATCCATCCATCCATCCCTTCATTCATGGTGCAATCAAGGAGGGGTGCTGGTTCACTCTAGCCACATGTAATGTGTAGCTTCACAAGGAGTGTACCACTCATCCAAAGTGTGTAAAAACTCCACCTAACTTAGTTTTGTCTCAAGTTGTTGCCTGCAAAATGTACGATGAGCAATGCCCAAGTTACACATACACTTTTGCGGGCACTCAGTGACCACTCGGAGTCACTGCACCAAGTGCAATGAGTCTTCACATGCAAGTACCATAGTACCTTGGCAGCTTCAACACTAATCATATTATTGTCAGAAATGTTGAAAACAATCAAAAAATAAATAAAATTTTTGAATTTTTTTTTTTTGGGTGGCAAACAACTAAATTTTGTGAAAGAAAGAAAAGACTGAATCTTCAAGGATATTTCATTTTTCGAAATGAAAAAAAATTCAAAAATTAAAATAATGAATTATTGTATAGACATGTGTCAAAGTTGCGAAGGTGTATATGTACGAGGGTACTTTGGTTTACCATAATTCTAGGTGAAGCATTTCCTGTGATATATAATCAGGCACTTGAGAGATTTGTCTGGAGTCTCTACTGCATGATGGATGATTCATGCATGCCTTCGGCAGCATTTGTTTATCTTTTTCCTTTTGGAGGTGTGAGGGGGGAGCTCTCAGCTGGGTGCTACAGCACAGGTCAACCTGCAGCTAGCTAGCTAGCTATCCCCACACCATCAGGCAGCCTCTTTGGTGTCGTGGAAGCAGCGTTGTAGTGTGTGCAGACAGAGAAGCTGCCGTGAGAGACAATGATAGACATTATTTCTGTCACTCACTTCTTGATTTACCTTCATTAAGCCACAAAGGTGCTGCTGGCTCTGCCTATTCATTATTATGCAGCTCAAGATGATTAGCAATTGCATGGGCTTCTTCTTCTTCTTCTTCATCTTCTTCTTCACAACATTTGCTGAATGACTTTGCCAAGTTTCTTGTGACACTAGTTAGTTATCCATATAAAAAAGTGCCCTCAAACTTTTGTCGAAACTGGGGTTGAAATGAGAAAAATCAGGACGAAACTTCATTGTGCATAGGAAACAAACAGGGATTTAAACTAGCTTTATCACTTTTAAATTTGGTCTTCATTGGAGTTTCACCCCCAATTTTGGACTTGCCTTACCTGCTGCTGCAGCTTCACTGCCTGCTCATATTCTTCAATCAAGCTTTGTGGGAATAAGATCCTGCAAATCATCTGAACTGATGATAGCCAGTTTCATGAAACTGTACCCAATTTGGCTCACTTTATGACTACACTCAAATTGGGGTTGAAACAGCTGAACTGATGATAGCCGGTTTCATGAAACGATACCCAATTTGGCTCACTTTATGACCACACTCAAATTGGGGTTGAAACAGCTGAACTGGTGATAGCCAGTCTCATGAAACAGTACCCTATTTGGCTCACTTTCATGACCACACTCAAATTAGGGTTGAAACAGCTGAACTGGTGATAGCCAGTTTCATGAAATGGTACCCAATTTTGCACACTTTATGACCACACTCAAATTGGGGCTGTCAAGTTAGGGAACAAAGACAGACTGACTTTTGCTGGACTTCTTCTTACAAGGGAAGTCCATTCTCAAAACTCTATTAGGAGCCCTCAATAAGGCCAATTAACAAAATTGTCTTAAAAAGGGTTTGTCAATTGTCACCAGTGTTGGTCTGGTATTCATTTTCTTAAAAACATACCAGCCCGGTCCTGGTATTGGGTAGTTTTTAAAAATTTCACACCAGCCTGATCCTCATATTGGGCTTGGTCCCATTTAATGACTTCATACCAGCCTGGTCTTGATATGAGGTCCAAAACCCCTTTTTGGCTGGTATGAAGTAGGTAAAAAAAACATAGTATTGAAATTGGTATAAAGAGAGTGTAAAATAGGTAATACCTTAGGTCCCCTATCAGGTTACTCCTGGTATAAGAGTAGTATTGCCTCTGGTCACACAAGCATGGTTGGGTAATTGATATTCCAGGCTCAAGGACTATATATATATACACCAGAATTACTAGTTGTGACACACAAATTATTATTCCATAAGAGCATTCTCCTTCAGAGGTGGCAAATTTCTCCTATATATTAGTTTAGTGATAAATACCATCTTAATCTCATTCATAAATCTCTAAAAACATGACTTTAAAACTAATGTTCCATCTATTGTTTTTGCACCTAAATTAATTTTTAAAAAAACCTTAACAAATTCAATGTAATGAATTCATTTGAAGAGGTTGAATATTATCTCATCATAAATGGAAAAAATTGCAAACTAACATGAACTTTAGATCATCATGTTGCTCAGATTTAATATGAAAGTGCCTATAGGGTACTGCAGTTGAGATGTTGCAAGACATGGAGAGAATTGCTATCTCATTTTATTATTTATCAATTGGATGGTTTAATTAAGCTAACATACTTATTTATTGGACCATTGTCAAATACTACTTGCCTCAATATGGGCAATTATTATCCCATAAGTGATGAATTTAGTCCAAAAAGACTTTGCGATGGTTTCACTTAATTTAAAACTCCATCTGCGGTTGTTGAAGCCTTAATGAATTGCACTTGGTGGGTTACTCATGTTTTGTTCACACAACACAAAACAACTAACAAAAATGAACTTGTGTTTATATTCATGTGCCTTAATGTGTTGGTAGGTTGGTAGTGTTGTATCATGATTTTTTTCAATCTTGTAAATAAGAAAATCAGATACAATCCCACCATTCAAATTAATGTGCAACTAATTGGTCCCTTTTGGGACCCGGAGTGGAGGTAGGCCTAGTGCTCAATATTATGAAGGGTATTAGTATTTTTTCCTTTTTAAATGTTGGGTTTTCTTTTTTCTTTCTTCTAACAAGTAAATTGGATGTGTAATGCATGGTCATAACCAAGATGGAACAAACGCAATTTATTTCAAAATCATTTAAAATTTATTTTCAATAAATTGACAACTATTGGATTATTTTTATTGTCGATGTAATTAAGAACTATTCATATAACTATGACAAAATAAATCAAATGTTGTGAAAAGAAGGCAATAAGAAAAAAAAAAATGTACTTTGAAAATGCTTGAAATATGCCACATGGCATTTTGAAATTTTATATTGCATTTACCTCCACTAAACATCTAAACCATACATTTTGTGGAATACCATTTTGGCATCAATTTCCAATAGATATGGTGCCCATGCACTAACCTAATTACAATGGCTAATAAATAAGCCAACATTCTTTGTCATTGTTTGGAAATTTTGATTTTGATTAATTGGAATATTTAAGTGCGTTTGAAGAGACACCATGACGACATTGTTGTAATATGAGCATGCAAATATCCTTGCAACACTTTTGTGGCATTCAATTTTTCCACCTAAAGAATATCACAACATTGGCATGCCCTAAACCCTAAAACCCTTTTCTTTAATAACCTTAAACCCTGATGGAATTTCAGGGTTTAGGGTTTTTGGTTTTGTAAAGGTTCCCTAAACCCTTAAACTCCTTAAACTCTAATTGGATTTTAGGGTTTAGGTTTGTTAAAGGGTTTAAGCTAGTGTTGGGTTGTTTTCTCCTTTTTTTTTATGAGAACAATCGGTTCTTGTTCTTCCCAACATTTGAAAAAATAAATTCAGTTATTTATATTTTTAAAAAAACCTTATGATAAGTAATTAGGTTATCATATATTTATTTTTTTCAATCAAGCCAATTCTCAAACAATATGATTCTCACAAATGTGATATTTGTTATTTTTCATATCCAGTTTTCACAATTTGGATCTCAATTTTATATTCATTAAAAAAAATCAATTGAAAAAATTTGAAAAATACAAACAAACTTGTGTAAATAATTATGAAATTGTTATATAAAATTTTCATAATAAATCTTATTTCCAAAATCTCATCCCTTTCAAATGTTCCTTCAATTCTTTTTAATTTATCTTCTAACTCTAAAATTAATTTCAATTAATTCCATTGGTTTACAACCAATCCTATTATCATTGGGCCAATTTTTGTTCAAAAAAATAAATGTATCTAAAATATCCAATTGCAAATTTCATGTTTTAATATTAATAAATATTCATGTGAAAGAAAAAAAATCCTTTTAGTCTCAATTTGTGAACCAACAATGCTTAAGATTTGATAAGCAAGGAATCCAAATGTAAAAAACCATAGATTCATGTTTCTCTCACCATTGAAAAAAACATTTGAAATCTATTGCATCCACTTGAAACCTTGAAAATTAGAAGTTCCATGTTGATAGGTTTTTTCGTAGGTTCATTTGTGTTTGATATCATCTCAAAAATGTCCAAATTATAATCTTCATCAATGTTTGGTCAAATAGTGGCATTTTCAAACAAGGGGGATGGAAATGATGTTAACATTTTAATAACATGGAATACAAGATTTTTCTATCACATTCTTCAACAATGGCCCTACCTTGCTTAATGCCACTAAATGAAGACACTAAATATAAGTTCAAAAACCTAGGATCCAACATCAAAGACATGATGTTAAGAACATTCTTTTCTTCATAGTTTTTTTTTAAAAAATAAAAATTACAACATCACAATTTTATTTTTTCTAATGTTAGAAGCTAAAAAAACCTATTGCAAGAACAACAATGGAGCCCTCTTCCATAAAGTTATTTTTAAAAACTAAAATTCAAATTTCTTTTTACAATTTCAAACAAATGAAGATGACAACTTTTAAAGCATCACTTCACAATCAATGACCTTTTGATTGATTAAGAACATAAACATACACAACAAGAAAAAAGACATCAACAATGATTTGAAAGATGTGCCATGACAAAGGAGGAGGCATTTGTGCAATCATTTTAATAAAGAAATTTTGATTTTTGAAATTACAATGCTTATTGAACAAGGATAATCTTGTTAGCAAATTTACAAAAGATAAAACAATATGCTAGAACTCAAACTAATAATTGAAATTAATTTTAAAAACTACAACATATATATTTTTCATTACAACAATACATTAGATTAAAAAGTTACTTTGTTTTCATTGGAGTATTGAACTTCTTTAGGCCCAAATAAGATTCAACACATGTTTTGTTTCACTCAAGTGTTGATCTTTAAAAAAACAATTGGGTCATGTTATACACTTTTGTGGATCTCTTTGTGTAATCTTAATAGAAACATATGTTAAGTATTTACAAACTTTTTCATTTGTTGTGGCATATTAACAAGCTTTGAAAAATGCATGGCCAAAACAAGTGCCTTGATAATTTTCCTCCAAACCTAAAATGTCAATTAAAAATTGTGTTCATTGTAACAGTCATTATGTTTAAGTTAGATCCCTCGTATTTCACATAAAAAATAATCTAATTTTCGAGTTATATTTTTGTAATAACTCAATCAAGTTCTTGATCAAAGTTTTCTCGTCTATATTTGCGAATTCAAAAAGACCAAGTGTGACGTGTTTTGGTTGCCAATCAATTCCCAAAAAGTTAATCACAAGGGCAAATATGTCATTAGAACCTTTTGATATCCAAAAATCAAAGCTCGTTGTTACAAAATTACGTTATACCAAAGTTAGTAAAACATTTTCCACCAACCCAAGGAACATCTTTTATGAAAATTGTTTTTTGGAAGGAAATACAAGTCTTGGACACAAATTTCACACATAATCATTTCATACATAGACTTTCCACAAATTGCATTGATATATGATTTTTGACAATCAACAAGCCCATGTCCTCAATAAAAAAAAATTCATACATATGATCCTTTTGGAAAAAATATTTGGCAACACAAAAATTGACAATTGCATTGCCATAAGAATTTGATTTTTTTTTGGTAGTTTGTTTCTCCATTTCTCCTTTATATGGATTGTTCATATCCTTTTCAAACATTTTTATAATAATAAAATGGTCTATATTCACATTTTTTTTAATGATCTTATCCCATTTGTTGTATTGTATGAAATCAAGACTTTCTTTTATTGGGTTTTAAGGTTACAAAACAAAATTGGATTATTGTAACAAAAAATACATTTCATGGTTAAAAAAAAATTCACATCAATGTTTTTCTTATCATTCACACACAAAAAACCCAATAGAAAGAATTTGTACCATGTGACTTCCAAATTGTTCTTTGATCATACAATTTTCTTATGTTTTTTTTTTTTTTTTTTTTTTTTTTTTTTTTTTTTTTTTTTTTTTTTTTTTTTTTTTTTTTCACTTTTTGGAATTTGGTTGGTTTTTATTTGAAGACTAAGGATTATTTCACATTCTTGCAAACATTTTTCTTCCATTACACCATTCACAAACACTTCACATGCATTTTCATTTATCAAATTTTCATTTAAAAAAATTGGGCCATTTTCAACAAAAAAAAATGAGATGAAGAAAAAAAACCAAACAATTGTATGATAAACCAAAACATTGAAACTTTCCCTACAACCTAAAATGCAAGCAATAAAAAAAGGATTTATAAATTATTCAAAACTTTCCTCAATTGTTTTTTACAAACATATGCAAATAGAAGACAATTATGTTTATTTTAAACCAACAATAAACCTTGAGAATAAACTTCAAAAAACTAAAAAAATGGAAAAAAAGGAAAACAAAAAGAAAGCAAAAATATAAAATATATATAACCCAAAAAAAAAAAAAACTCGCGTTTTTTTTCCTTTGTTTGTAATTGTAAAAGAACTTCACCACCTAAACAAGGCAATGGGCAAAGGTAGAACCTCACCATGTAACACAACGAATTATCAACATTAGCAACACAAGGGGGAAATGGCAATGGTGAACACTTGTTAATTGGAAATGTACAACATGATGGACAACCAACAGACCACATGCAAGGTGATGGCGATGGGGGTATTACTTCAAAACAGTTGTAATGAGAATAGCAACCGTCAACACAAAACAACAATGCAAAAAAACAATGAAAGGGGGAGTGGTTCATGCATGTACCTAACAATGCAATGAACATCACCAACAATGCAACAAACCAATAGTAGCATTAATAATGTGACAAACTAAAAGTACCACCATTAACGTTATTGGTGTTATGAAAAGTAAACCCAACATCAACATTAACAACATGACACAATGCAATGAACCAACAGTCGTGTGACGAACCAATAGCAGCATTAACAATGTGAGAAAGCAACACAAAGGAGCAATGTGAAAAAGCAACACAAAGGATGAACATGAAAAACAAAATTCCTAATTGTAATTAGGAATGACTAAACCCAAAAGGGGTTTTATACACTTGGGTGCCACCTATCAACTAACTTAATCTAATTACTAACTTGAAAACCAAGTTCGGGTTGTTTCATAGAACTAGGTAAAAACACAAAACAACAAGTCAAAAACCAAGTCAAATCATGTTCAAAATTGCACTTTTTTATATATGCCTATGTGGGAGCCCCTTTAATGGCATGTTAATCATCGCAAGTTATGCTTTATGACTAATATGGATGTTGAAAAATCTAAATTGAACCATTGGATCTTTTAATTTTGAATTTTGATTTGAGTAAAGCAAATGACTTTTTAAGTTGAACATGTATTTTGTCAAACATTATTAGTTTCACAAAGGGGCCCTTGATTTTCATAATATACAAACACTTTGATGTTGATTTTTTTGGTAATAATATGGGACTATTAGACACACATAAAAAGCACTCAAAGTCTAAGGAATCTATAATTTGATTTTTTTCAAAAAGATTGAAAAAATGATTCTATTTGATGTTCACGAGTCCTTTATGACATGTAAATGTGATGCAATGTAAATGGTGTTTAAAAGAAAGTTGTAATTTATAATACAAAAGAAAAAACCTCAAAGTAGTTAACATGTTTTGGCATGATTTGAAATTGTGACCATTTTTAAAAACGAAACACATAAATCTGGTCCAAAATCTTACATTTAATTTTTTTTCATATTTATTCAAAAATGATTAACAAAGAACATGTGATATATTGACGAAACTATAATAAGTAAAAGTAATTTTTAAAAAAAATTAAAAATATCCTTTCTATGAATTTTATTTTTTTGGCAAAAGGACTATAGTCCTTTAAAACAAAGTAAACAAATTGACTCATTGATTAGTGAACGCACCCAACTAACCTGATTTTCAAATTTTTTTATAAAAAGGAATGAGTTCTCAATAACCCAGTTCTCATTTAGGTGAGAACCATCAGTCCGGCTCTCAAATTGGTTATTACCAAATGTGATACCATTTGGTTCTCATTGTGAGAACTAGTTTGAGAACCGAGGTCCCAGTGAGAACCACCCAACAATGTTTTAAACCAGTGTTGTGCGGTTATTAGAAGCAGCTGTAGGTACCTATTGAGTATCAACTCAGGTATATACCCACTCACCTAGTAGGGGTGGGGGCAAAATAAATAAAAATTGAATGTATAGAACATTTGTTCTGAAAATATTCAAAAAATTGCCTTCCTAACCACTGGTTCTTTGCCAGTTCTTCCATGAAAACTGCCAGTTCTTTGATGTTTCTGAGGGGGGGTATCTTGCTATCTTGCTATCTTCTATTGGGCCTGACTTTGGGGTGTTTGCCAAACAGCTTGTCAGTCGGTTCTGCTGATGTGTGCCTTGGAAAAAAAAAGACCTACTACCTAGGCGCCAAAATCCCTGAAGCTACTGTGTTCTAGAATGAATCTAAACACAATATAAATATGCACCAAGGCGTTTTAAGGCCAATAAAGAAAACACTAGAAGAAAAAGAAAAAAAGCAAGAAAAAGTGTGAGAAAAGGTGAAACTTCCGCCATGTGAACTGGTTGGTGATGTCAGATCCAGGAGGAGCGCCTGTGTGTGTGGTTTTTTTGGGTTCTATAACCCCCATGCTCTCAGGGCCTCAGACGTGGGGAGACGTGGGGTCCATTGTAGCACAAATGAGGGATGTTAATGGTAAATTCATTAATCAAATGACTCGGCTGCGGCTGCTGCTCCTGCTCCTGCTGTTTGTTTCTGGCTGCCTGCTTGCTTGCTTGCTTGCTTCAACATTTCGGTGCATTGATGGGACAAAGCAGCACGTAAGCCTGAAAGGACCTACACCTGCTACTGCACATACATTTATGACTCTAATTGTCGCACATTTATACCTCAAATCGCACGTTTGCAACTAACTGACTTGTAACACGGGATCTACAGGATGCTTTGTTGGGTTAGTTATTAAAATTTTGGCGGCCACACTGAACCAGCACCCACCAGCGCACCATCCATTGGATGCCTGTTATCACTCAGCTATGGATGAACCTCAAAATGTGTTGCTGTAACTAAGTAGCCAATTGATGTCGAGCTGAGAGGTGCTTCTGTTCGGTTGGAATGCCTCGCACCACAATTTTTTTTGTTGGCAAGGATGTTGTGTTTAGATTCATTATAGAATATAGTAGCTTAAGGGATTTTTATAGGCCCCTAGGTACATAATAATAATAATAGGTCTATTTTTTATATTAGGATTTTTGAAAGATGATATTTTGGCTTTTGTTGAGATTTCAGATCAATTATAGAGTTATAATATCTTGAAGAATTTTGGTTTCTTTTAGAGGATTTTTGGAAGATTATAATTTTGGATGGTGAAATATTTGAGTTTCCATGATTCTTCTTTTGCTCTTAGATACATTTTAATGTTAAAGGCAAGGCCACAATGTGACACACCCCTTGTTTTATTTCCCATGTTAACTTGGCAACCCATTATGTATAAAATAGGTCCTATATATATAAGAGAAAAGGTAAGAAAATAGATTATTACTAAGCAACTAGATGTTAACGATTTACACATAAATAAGCATTTATTTTTAGTGCCTACCAACCCATCCATCTTGGTAAGCGTCAATTAAATGTGACATCAAGTTCAATGCAATTGTTGAACATTGCTTGTAGACCACAAGCGAGTATAGGATTGAAATTATGTATGTTTATTATATAACTATGAAAAGTTATGTTATTTTTTGCACAAATATCCATTCACCTTCCTATTTTCAATGTATAGCTATTATGCCACACCATTTTTTTAATCATGGATTTCACACACTTATAAACTATGTCAAAACCTTTGAAAACAAAAACTTTCAATCCTCTTCACAAATATATTCTATGAAATTTTGAATTCATATAACAACTTGTTCTCATCAAGTGAAAGTGTTTCCAAATGTTCCAAACACCCACTCATATATGAACTAAAAAAAATTAAATAGAAAAATTCCTAAAATTTTACACATCACATGACTCACCATATGATTTAACTCACCATGTGATGCAACATGCACATTAATTTGTGCAAAAAATTATTTTATGAGTCACCATCTTTGAACCATGCATATTAATGTGAGCAAAAAATTTCCCTATGAATTATCATGTGCGAATCATGCACATTAATTAAAACCATGATTGATCGGTGATGATTCACTAAATCATTATTAACTTATAAAACCTAACCACCAAATAAATTACCAAACTTAACCTTTAAATAATTACATAAGTAACAAGCTCTTTATATCAAGTTACATGCCCATAAAAAGCAAAATCCATTTTTTCATGTAGGATAAACATGCCCATCAAACATCACCCGATGAGCGAGCACCTTTCTTGTGCATATTATGCCAATGAATGAATGCATGCATTTTCAAAAACATTTATAATGACCCCACACCCAATCTTGAAAAAATTTGTTCAACCTTTTTACATTTTACACACGGACACTTGATTTTAGTGCACGGTTTTGAGCATGGGAAAGTACACTTTAAAAAAAACAATTATGTGCAGTTTTGGATATACGTATGTACATTTTTACTAACATTATGTGTAACATTGCGCAGTGATGAACAAAGGACCAACGCATTGGAATGTGTTGATAATGTTTTTTTAAAGGGTGGTTCTTCATATTCACAAAATCAAACTCAAAAAAGAAAAGAAAAAAGTGTTTGGTTAAAGGGTGGGATCAACACTTTTTCATGTACAAAATAAAACAATACTAAGGTTGTAATGTTCAACTTTGGGGTGGGATCCATAAAATTTCACAAAACAAAACAAAGGAAATAAAAAAGCAATAAAACTAAATATTTGGTTATGGGGGTTTAGGTTCACATTAAAGGAGAACAAACTAGTCATCAGTCAGCCCTAAACCTCAACAAATATACAATGCACAAGGATCAACAAAGGACATAAAATCTTTGAGGAGTTTAAAGAAGCACATTTATTAGTCCCCTAATGGAAAGTCCTTGAAGATTCCTATTATGCAAAAGCACTTCGCATTCCTTCAAAAAACAACTTAACACAAATGAAAGTTTAAATTTAAACAAAGTTTACATCATTTTGTACCAAACAATCTCCCTCTAAGTATGTTTTCTCTATGACCCAAAATGGAAAGCAATTCTGACTTTGCTTTAAATTCCTAGGTCCTAGTGCTACAATTGTAGGAAATGTGAGTCTACCAATGAAATTAGAAAATGAAAGTTCAAGTTTGAAGGTTTACTTACATAAATTAGGTATGAAACTTTTTTTTAAATAAGAACTAATTTCAAAAGTAGATCTAAAAGAGACAAATTTGCAAATGAAAGTAGAGTGCCAAGTAGATGAACAAAACCAAGGTTCAAAAATAGATCTCCAAAAATAGATCTCAATGTCAAAGTAGATATTGTAGAAGAAGCATCAACATTAAAATTTAAGAAATTATAGATCAAATTTATAATCAAAAGTTCAAGAAGTATCTAGATTACTGTTGGATCCATAAATCCATAGTTCAAAATGTTGCATCAAGAACCTTGAAGAGAGCTAAGGATCAAGTAAGTCATATCAATTGCTTTTACATGTTTCCTCCAACTACATGCACATCAACACAAGACATTGATTCAGTATGGGATGATTTTTAAGAATTCTATAATCTAATCTACTTTAGTGTAGCACTCCTAGAACATGCCATAGCAAGATTCCCAAATTTATTACATTTGAATTGGATTCTTTGGTTGTTTATAGGGAAGAGAAAGGGATACCCTTGGTTGGCATGGAATGCACTCCACCAAGTTGCTAAAGGCTAGGACCAAGAAGTTCAAAACAATCATGAACTTAACAATTCCCTCGTACGCCAAAGCAACATTCTAGATTTGCAAATAACAAACAAAGATAATTTGCCCCATGTAGCAAACAAAGACAATTTTCCACTTGCTCTTGAGCCACAAAGCAAGAGATCAACGCAAATGAATCAAGTGTTGTTAACAACTACAAGAGACATGTGGACATATGAAGCCTTGGAATTAGCAATGGATGTTGTTGAGAATGGGACATATTCCCTACGGAAGGCAAGTAAGGCATGGAACATTCCAATGAGTTTCGTTTTTGACTACCTAAATTGAAAACCCATATCAAGGAAAATGGGGCCCATATGTGTCTTTACTGAAAAAGAAGATGCAACAATGATTACATGGACATTAGTTATGGGTGAATGTGAATTGTCCATAAACTTACAACAACTAAAAATGAAAGTTGCAGAGCTAACACAAATAAGGGCTACACCATTTTGGAATGGAATATGTGGCAACAATTAGTGGTATTGAGTCAAACATAAACAACTAGTAGTTAGTATTAGATAGGCAGAAGGATTAAAGATTTGCAAAGCACAAGGGCTAACACCCAACTCCTATAATTCTTTCTATAACAATTTTTGAACATTATACATCTAACACAACTACAATCTAAATCATATATGGAATTTTGATGAAACAAAAATTCAAACTAGTAGATAGTTTGGAGCAAGAATTTTGGCTAAGATAATATCCAATACAATATATAATACCATTCCCAAGTTTTAGGAATGGCTAATTGTAAACCATGCAATCAATGTTTTAGGGGGTGTTCTACATGGTTTCTACATGTTTAGAGGCAAAATATTAAAGGATGACTACATTAAGTTCTATAAACCAAGTACATGTATGGCCATGCAAAAAAGAGCTTGGATGACTACCTTCCTATTTAAGGAATTTATATCTTTCTTTAAAAGGTCAATTCCAAATGAACAATAGACATTAATTAATTTAGATGGGCATGGCAACCATATCACCTTAAAAGTAATATAATAATCCAAAGATATTGGGTTAGACATGATCACACTACCATCTCACACATCACATGCATTGCAACCATTAAATGTTTATTTGTTTTAAATCTTTTAAGACAACATTTAGAAAGGTTAGGGATGTCTAGAAGTAATCATCATGAACTAGATAACCTTAAATGATTGGGCGGATCAAGCCTTAGAACAATCACTGACAAAAAAAACATTAATTTTCACTAGAAGAAAAACATTTATTTTCAACTGGTCTTTGCAACTAAATTTTAGTCGCAAACGACATTTGCAACTAAAATCCCATTAGTCGTATTGGACAAGTCGCATGCAATACTAGTTGTAAATGACAAGGGGTATTGGATGAATAAAAAATCAACAAATATAAGTTCATCCTTTGATTCCATTGTATATGTATTCTCACATGCGACTAAAATGCGATTATTTTGGTCACTATTAAAGACAAATGATGTGCTATCACATCTCCCAATATTTATTATTTTAAATTATTATTATTATTATTTTGAAATAATATGGGATGTTCAATTCAATTGTTTGGATGATTTATATTATGACACGTGGCCCAATGTAAATATGTCATGTGGCATTTAAAAAATGAATTTAATAAAAATATTAATATTAAATTTGAAGGTACCTAGGTAGGCACATAAGTAAGTGTTTACAAACTTAGGTTAAATACCTACCTACCTACTTAAGCAAAAAGGTAGGTAGGTAGGTCCTACCTTCCCAAGCTAAATACATATTCATATAGTAGGTACATAGGTGTCAACCTAGGTGTGTAGGTCAAACTAGGCACTTACTTAATTAGATAAATAAGTAGGTTCCGGAGGTCGACAATTTAAAATTGTGCACAATTATTATTTTTGTCTTGGGTTAAACCTTTTGAATGGCTCATCCCATTTGCACACATTTTTTAATGTGAAATTGGATGATCACACCTTTGTTTATATAATGTTCAAACTAGGAGGGAAAATAAACAATATGGGATAAATTTTGAAGTTGCAATTTCCTAACAAACTAAATTACAACTTCAAAACTTTTTTCATGTCTTTTTTCTTTAATTTTTAGATTTCTAAACAATTCAAGTACATGGTTCACTAGATAATTAGATAGTCATTTAATTAATAATGATTAAATTTAACATGTATTTAAAATATAAATTATACAATACAAATATTAAACATTCATTGTCAACTATTTAAATAACTAATAAATTTTAAATATTTAACTAATTATTTAATTATTCACAAATTGTCAATACATAACTCATAGATAAAGAATTAACAAAACTATTTCCTTATTTTAAAAAATATGGTCACATTGTAGATAATGTAACTAATGTCAAAATAATTTAATTATCATACTAAAAAATAATTATTATAAATAATTATTTTCAAATTAAAAGTAATGAACTAATAATTGTTATTAGAAATTAAATTCCTACAAAAATTATTTATTTTAAAAGTAACATTAAACTAATAACTGTAATTATTGTATAAATACATTTATAATTGTAAAAACATTTATCGATCAAATAAACTTTTTTTCTATTGGTAATTCATAATTATAAATACAATAATATACTGAACATACATTAATATTTTTTAATTACTATAATATTACTACAAAAATATTTATGATATACAAATAATTACTGAATTTTTATTTTTCAAAAATTATTGTATGATATTTTTGCAATTACAATCATTATAATATTTATTTTAACTACATTACAATTTTTCCAACATTTTAATTCAGATTTAAAGTTATAAATTTCACATTGTGAATAATTATGTTCAATTAGAAATAATTATGAAATTACTATAATTAATTATTATCTGAAATAATTATAATGATTTTAAAGCAATGTAACATTCATTATAGTAATTTATTTATTTCACTGTAAAAAATAATGATATAATATAAAAGTCTATGTTGTAACAATAAATACTTAGCGTAACTTATAATTAATAAATTATAAATATCTATAAAAGTGATATATTATGGACAAATAATTACAATAAATAAATATTTTAATTTATTATATTAGAATCCATGTAGTTATGGTCATAACATTAAGTATTTTAATTTAATCATGATTATTCTATAAAATTTAATAATACTAATAATAATAATAACAATATAAAATATTATATTATAATAATAATATTTAGTTATAAATTAATTATGCAAGTATTATAATTCTAATTTACAAATAATTAAATAATTACAGTGATTTTATGTTACTATAGAATAATTTTTATTATTATAATAATTTTTTTAATTATAGGACATAAGTTTTCAACTAGGATACGAAACTTAATTAGTATTATTAAAACATAAGTGTTGTAAATACAATAGTTTTTTTTATGATTGGGAACTATCATGTTAATTAATGTGAAAATTTCAGTTGTAATATTATTTATTGATTTAAAATAAAAATAATTACTCTTTATTTAAATATTTTAAATATTTAGTAAAAGTATTCTAAACTTTTATGATGTAGTAATAATTATGTATTGTAAGCACATAATTAAATATTTTAGTATACTAGAATGTAATTCTTACAATGATAAAAATTAAACTAATTCATTTAACTAGATTGGAAATATAATTAGCTGAATTATAAATTATGTGTCTATTATAATTAATGGATAAGTAAAATAATCATTATGATGTTATAATAATTATACTTTAATTACAATAATCATATCAATGACTTTAATTACTATAAAAAATATTATGAATTTTTTGAATACTAAGTCAAATATGAATTGAAATTTTATGAATATTAAGTTTAATCATAAATCAAATTATTATTATAATTGATGTATAGAGACATATGTCGATTGCAACTAAGCACCACTTCGTTTGTGACTAATGAGACTTTAGATAGTTATTTTTGGATGATAAATCCAACCCATATATAGATGTAAACCAATTTAGTCATAGACTAGTTGCAAGCTAATTGTAGGTGATTCGGTTGTTGTTAGCACAATGTCACATTAGTCGCAAAGGGCAAAAGTTTAGTTGCAAAAATCAAATAGTTGCAGGTATTTGTGAATGCATTGGTCACATATTGGCCTTTTTCTTTTATTGTTTGGGCTTAAAACTACGAGTATATGGCCTATCAACCCAAAGGCAATGAATAACAAAACTAGACCATCAAAGGTTTACACTGCAACAAAAAAAACCTATGCTATTATGTTGATATGTCCCAGAACCCTACAATGAGAACAAGTAGAAGATAATATTGTTGTAAACTTGATGAAGGAAGCCCCAAAAGTAGTCTTGAAGAGACCTAACAATATCCAAATTTAATTCAAGAATCCATGAGGAAGCATAACCTCTTGTTGCTACCTTGTTTACCTATAAAATGCACAAAAGGAAATGAACCCCTGGTTGATTATTCATCGTCACATTTTGAGCTCAAAAATGTGCATCAAAGTGTGATAGAATAAAATTCATTACAAGTTGGATTCCAGCAATTATAATCGAGGTGGGTGACCCCTTTCACCAAGAATTTCAGGCAAGTTTACGTGTAGATTTGTGCAAGTATAGTGGGGTAAATTTGGGTTGCACAACATGGATTCAATAATAAGCAAGGTTGCAGGCACATGTTAGGCAACAAGCAAAAGGGCGCCTTACAGCAAGGTTGCAACCTTTTAATGATTAAGGAAGAAGCAAGAAATTTGTTAACATTGGGATCAACATAATGGTTGATACATATAGATGACTAGTACCAAAAGCAAGTAAAACCACCTCAAGAAGATAAGCTGCAATAACAAAAAGGATGGATTAAGGAGAGAAAGGATCCACTATAGCAACAAAGAGGATGGATCAATGAAAAAAGGACCAGTTGCAACATTAAAGAAGATTGAGAAAGACAAAGGACTACCTAAAACAACTAGCTAGTTTTGAGAAAGGAGTAAATGTAGCCAAGAGGATTGAGACATGATAAAAAAGATTACGTGCAATAGAGAGGTTTGAAATCAAAGGACTAGTTGCAACAATTGGGTACAATAAAAATATAAATAAATAAATAAATTTATTTTTAAAACCTAAGGTTAATCAAGGAAAAAGGACCACACACTAGGAAGAAAGGGAGGACTAGGCACTGAGAGGATTAAATTATGAGGACTAAGCTCAAAGGACCAAGACCTAAAAGAGGACTAAACATGAAAGGATCAAAAGAGACAAAGACATGGTCAATAGGTGCACATACCTATTGACCATGGCCTCCTACCTATCTACACACAACCCACCTAGGTACATACATTTACACACATGTACAAAATATATATATCAATATACATATTTCACATAGAATATGTTAATAATGGGGATTATAAACATTGGTCTCATTGGCTTCACACCAATGTCTTGGCCATCGAACCACCACACCACTTTGTAAAACAATATGATACCAAATTCATTTAACATGTTTTTTTGAACTTCAATGATTTTTTTTGTCAATGTATATAACAACACTTGAACTTCAATTTTTTTCATAAGTAGGTAAAAAAAGGACACTTGAGTAGATTTAACCAATATTGAAAAAAGGGGAAAGGAGAGATAAAAGATTATGGAAGATGGAACAAATAAGGTGATAAGACATGGACAAATTTGGGAATGGAACAAATAAAAAATATATTAAATACCCTATAATGTTTGAATGTTTAGTTTTTGCTACATGGTTTAACTATTTTGATCATGCCACATATGTTAATTTTTTTATAAAGCATGTTCCTTCTTGGTGGTTGAATGTATATTACTAGTTGGTAGGTTTTTCTCCTCTAAAATATGTGTTGGGTCTAAATTAGCTTGCGATGATAGAACTTGTAAAATAATGAAATAATATATATTTTTTGTGAAACATTTGTGCAGCGTGTTTTGGCATAGAACCATGCATGGAGCAAAAAGACAAATTCAAAATGTTTGGATAGAGCTCATGGGGGGGTATTTATTATTTTAACAAATATTCTATGAGGGAGGAGATCCAATTCATAATTATTTATTTATTACATTTATTATATTAAAAAATGAGCTATTTTTTAATTATTTATTTTTCGCCACCCAATTTTTTGGTCTAATTTGACTACTTAAAAAACCATTTTATGGTCAATAAAAAAAATCACCAATCAAGTTGGATGTGTTCAAATTGACTTGTTTAGTATGATTAAATGGTAAAATCAAAATCAAATGTCAAAATGATTCGTTTTTGGTGTAGATTTATAGTAAAATGAACTATGATTTCTTGTAGTTATGTTGTGCCACATGTCATAATATGATACCATCCAAACATATGAATATAACAACTTAAATTGGGTTTCCTTTATTTTTCAATTACAAAAGAAAGAAAACAAAATGCATTAAAATGCCAACATGTGTCAATATTAAGGAGCTCCACATGGCAAATCATTGATTGCCACTAATATAGTTGCAAATTAATCACAAATAGCCATACCATGAAATATTTTATATGTTGGATGAAATTGTATACATATTTTCCATGTACATCCATGTATTGATGATGTTATCATGATGTCACCACTATTTACAATTAATTTGCACTTGCAATTAGTTTTAGGTGAGTAAAATTATTTTTATCACAAAATTTAGCTTGCAACTGAAAAATAGTTGCATAACCCAATCATAATGTAAAACTTTTCTTCTAGTGTCCAAAGATCTTTTAGAAAATATTTTCACATTGAATAGAGTGTAATGACAAGACCGAGAGCAACAAATTCCCCTTTAACATGAGTTATTAGTGATGAAAAAACAACTACACACATTCCACAAAAGTAATTCCTTGGAACAAGATGATATACACAAAGTTTTTATATGAAAGTTTATTAGTCCATGATGCAATTCAATCTACAAGTCATTAGAGATCAAATTGTTCCAATTTCACTTTCATGAGCTCAACTAACCACCTTTGGCATTCTCGATGTTTACAGACACCAACACCAAAAGTCTTAAACTTTGTTGATTTCACAAATCCCAAAAACACCATAACACTAACCATTCCCAATAATTGATGATGACGATGACTAAACCCTAAACCCAAGAATGCCGAATTCAACTCTTTACACAATTTAGTTTAGGAAGTTTGATAATAAAAAAAATTGTTTCCCAAACCAGACTCTCGATAAGAACCTAAACTACATGAACAAGACATGAATTTGTAGGCCCCAAATAAATTGGGTACTCTTTTCCTAAACACCACCTCTCCGAATAAGATCACCCCACAATCCCCATACAACGCGATTGATTTGCCAAAGTGATCGTTCTTGAAATCCCTAAAGCACCTCATCATCAACCCCTAATTTTGTTTCTAAATTGCATCTCTCCTAAAGAGGCTCACGGTGTAGGGAAATTTTTGTAGCCTTCACCAAAGAAATGTTTTTCTCATAACAAGGCATTCATCACACACAACCTTAGCTAAAGAAAAGAAAAGAAAACAATTCCACTCAAAAAAACTTACACCATGAAAAGCTCTTAATATAGTTAATTGTGTCCATCTCAGAACTTAGTAGTACTTATCCTTCACTTCAACTCCCTCCTTGATTGACATCCAACAAAAACACAATACAAAAACAACAAACCACAAAAAGCTCACCCAAAGAAGAACCACAA